>Ga0315338_1001035_pt1 | contig 41822 bp, 54 predicted proteins | sample ASW8metaG_FD_204518 | JGI IMG/M metagenome (GOLD analysis project Ga0315338, IMG submission 204518) | Ammonia-oxidizing marine archaeal communities from Monterey Bay, California, United States - ASW #8 | ecosystem: Environmental > Aquatic > Marine > Coastal | place: USA: California | collected... | reverse complement strand
CAAGCTCACGCATGACATACTGCATTAAATCCTCTTGTATATCGCCATCATTTGTTACATACCCATTTTTGGTTGAGATAAAAATCTCGTCACGTGAAATCTTGTTTTCATTAACTAGTTCAGAGATGGCCTGACCAACGCTTCGTTCTGCCTTTTGTGCACGATAATTAATTGCAGTATCAATTACGTTCATTCCAGCAAGGACTGACTTTTTGACAGCATTTTTTACAATATTATCAGTATCAGAGTCTGGATTTCCAAGATATGTACCAATACCAACATTTGACAAACTTAGATCCTGAAAGATATTGAAGTTTTTCTCTGGTATAGAATTATTCTTTGTTGTAAAGTTTTTTGTTCCTTCTGGTGTTGCAAAGCCACTAATCATGAATTACAATCAAAATAAACTGTATTTCTATGTATGCTGATTGTATGGTGGTTTGTTTACTGAATCAGAAATCCTATCACAAATAAAGATCCTGCAATTCTGCTGAATGTCAGTGTTGACTTCATTGCTGGAATGATTTTATCTTCGTCGGAAATTGACGATTTGAGTTTTCTTATGGAATTTATTGCCATAGGTATCGCTGCAAGCGAGATCAAACAAAAAACTGGAATTATCGACATTGCGGCACATCCAATGATTATTCCATATGATATGATTGGAAAGATGTAGAAAATTGATACTGCCTTTTGTCGTCCAAACAGAATTACCAGCGTTCGACGACCTTTTTCCTTGTCGGCATCATGGTCTGGAAATGACGCAACAAACAAAACCAATGACGACAGAACACCCACAACTATCCCACTGAGTACAACAACGTCTGTAAGTTCAGAATTTTGTATGTAATATGTTCCCATTACAATCAAGGTTCCCTTTACTGCAACAAAGACTTCAGCCAGACCCCAGTTGACGATTTTGGTAGAGTAAAAATAGATTGACATTATTGCAAACGCAAGAATTACTCCAATCACAACACCATGTAGTACGACAAAGTAGCCGCCTATCAGACCACCTGCAATCAAAAATAAAATTCCAGCATTGTAAACACTTTTTGGTTTTAGTAAGCCCTCTGGAAGTACGCCTGTACCGCCACTCATTGGAGTTCGCTTTGTCTTTGTATCTATTCCTCGCTTAAAGTCCCAATAATCATTTAGAAGATCAACGCTTGCATGCAATACAATGACACCGGCCATTGTAAGTGCAGCCTGAAAAATATCAATAGTGCCAGAATGCCACCAAGTTACAGACAGACCTAAAGAAACTGCTATCACTGATGCAAGAAGAAATCGTATCCTAATTGCACGCAGCCAATAACTCAGCATTAGACTAACGACTCATCGCTGACAGTTATTGGTTTTCTTCCGTTAAAGCCGGAATTCATATCGTGCCAAAACTTGATTTCGGTCTCGCCATCCTTCCAACACAGCCAAACATCCTCATCAAAGCGTCTAGATGGAAAATCAAGCAGTCCCTGGTCTATTCCTTTTAGTGAAACACCAGTTGCTTCCAAATCCTCAATCAATTGATAAAATTTTGTCATTTCTGAGTTTAGTTTTTGTTTTTGTGTCATGTATTCATCCAAACTAGAAGCAGATAATTGAAGTTCTTGCTCTGCCTTTATGATTTCGTTTTTTTGTTTTTTTAAATTGTTGAATTTTTCTATAACAGAAGGAAGAGCCTCATTTGCACTCTTAATTGTGAAATACCTAAACATGATGTGAAACTAAAAGTGTTTAATTAAAACATAACTGGAAAAACATACATTATATTTATGATGAAATTTTAGATTAATCATGAGCAACGTTGATGCAGAAAAACAGCTTGAAGCCATGGTTACTCAGACAGTTGAACTTGCAATTTCTCAAAAAGATGCCTATTTCAAAGAAATAGAGGCAAGCAATGAGATACTAAAAATTAAAGACCCAAAGGAGTTTGTTTTTGGGCTGATTATGGGACAGATTTTAGGTCTTGGTGTAGCCGCACTTGCACAAATGAAGGCCGCAAGCGGACAAGGTAATCCCACACCACAAGATCAGATGAAGGTGCGTGACATGGCATACAAAATGGTTCCACAGATACGTGAAAGGGTTTTTGAATAAATGTCAAACAAAATAAAATGTTCACACATATTGGTCGATAAACATAGTGAGGCATTACAATTACTAGATGAGATCAAAAAAGGCAAAAAGTTTGGTGCAGCTGCTAAAGAAATTTCTAAATGTCCAAGCAGAAAAAAAGATGGTAACTTGGGATATTTTACAAAAGGAATGATGGTGAAAGAATTTGACGAGGTCGCGTTCAAACTTCAGATTGGTGAGATCTCAGAACCTGTAAAAACAGAATTCGGATATCATATAATCAAACGTTTTGCATAGATCGGTTTAAGAGACGGTTCACTACACTGATCGAACTATTATTTGACTAGAGTTAAGATATACGAGAATGATTTGATAGTATCTATGTCTGAAGTTTCAGTGTTTAATACAAAAGATATTGAGAATATCATCTCGTGGTTTGAGAGACTATACAACTCTGATGAGGAGATCTCTGACTATGAACGTGAGACATATCTTAAACTTGCCAAATATTTCATTCTAGAAGAAAAGGCAATGTCCTAAAACCAGACAAAATTTTTCTTTTATCACGGAAACGACTTGATAGTTTGCGCATAACTTGCAAACCGATGATTTCTCGGTCTAACCATTTTTTGGGTATACTTGGAAATGGATGTTCCGATAATCCCATTATATCCAAGCGGTGAATCTACCCAACATTCATCATTTGCTGCCTTTAGAACATCATCGTATGGACTAAAGTAATTTGTAATTTTTTTATTAATAATTTTTTGAAACGTGGATCCAGATTTTCTTGGATTAAATGAATTTGCAGGGATGGACGCTCCAAACAAATGAACCGATTCGATGACTCCTTTATTCTTTGGGTTTTTTGCAAGTGTCTGAACAGTGGATAAAATGACCTGTGCGCCTAACGAGTGACCCATCAATCGAATTTTCTGTGATGGGTTTTTTTTCTTCATATCTAAAATGAATTTTGAGAGGTTACGACCGTTCTTTTTTGCGATAACAATTCCAGTTTTTAATGCAGAAATTGCTGTAGATTTGTACTGCACCCCAGCAGTGTTTGAGTCATAGCTATACCCTATTACAGGATGATTGTAATGTAATATCTTGAGGCGTTTTTGGGCAATAACATACTTAGCGAGTGCACCAGACCTGTCATTTCGCAGACCATGAATCATTATGGTAAATTCAGACTTGTTTGAGAGGTCATCAAATGTTTTTGGTGGATAAATCTCATATGGTGTTTTTTTGAGAGTTTTTCCAGTTTTTAGGTCATAGAATCCCCTAGTTGATACCTTAGGAAAAATTTTCTGTGTTATTTTTAATCACCGAGTTTGGCTTTTTGCTCATCTATGACAGAAGATTCAATTTTAGCAAACAATGGTTCAGCCTTTCCTATTTTATGGCCAGATTTTAGAGAAATTTTTGACATCTCATTCCAGTTTGTGTCAGAAACATTTCCATCCATTCCAACCTGTAACCAAATTTGCTGTGATGCCTTTGGTAAGAATGAGTGTATTGCAATTGCCAATGAACGTACTGCATTTACTGATAGATAGATACATGATGCTGTACCAGGTCCTTTTTTCCAAGGCTCTTTATGTTGAAAGTATTGATTGAAATGCGTAGAAAATTCCATGATTTGTTTTAATGCACGGTCAAGGTGATTGCCATCCATTAGTTTTGACAGATCTTCTGCAAGTGATTTGATTCTTTTCTCTGATTCGGAATCTTTTTCATCATAGTTTTCAGGTTCTGGTAGCATGCCATCAAATGCTTTGTTTGTGAATCCCAATGCACGATTAACTAAATTTCCTAGGTTTCCAATTAATTCAGAATTAATCTTAGTTGTAAACTGATCCCAGTCAAAATTCAAATCATCCTGTGAGTATGGATTAATTGCAATTAGGTAGAATCTAAGATAGTCTGCAGGAAATATTTCTAAAAATTCTTTTAAACCGATATACCAATTTCTGCTTTTTGAAATCTTTTTTGATTCGAGTGTTAGATGGCCTCTAGTAGGGATATAATCTGGCAACTTGAATTCTTTGTTAATTCCTAAACGCATTGCAGGTAAAAACAGATAATGATGATACACTATGTCTTTTCCAATGAAATGATAGATGTCTGCGTCATTCCAAAATGACTTTCCATCTATTCCTTTATCGTTTAGAAATTTGATTGAAGATGAAATGTATGCAAGGTGGTTATCAAACCATCCATAGAAGACCTTATTGTCTAATCCATCGATTGGGATTGGAACTCCCCAAGAAATGTCACGCGTGATATCCCAATCAATTAAGCCCTCTTTAATCCAGTTTTCAACATATTTTTTCACATCTTTCTGTAGAAATGGTGCATTATTCAGATAATCAAGAAGTGGTTCTGAGAAATTTTTTAGTTTGAAAAAATAATGATTAGTGGATTTCTTTATGGGTGTTTGACCACAGATCGAGCAGTGTGGATTCTCAATCTCTTCAGGAACTCTGCCACACTTTTCACATAAATCAGAATACTGATCCTCTGCTTTGCAATATGGACATATTCCTTTTACAAATCTGTCTGGAAGAAATTTCTTATCATTTTCACAAAAGAATTGAATTATTTCATTTTCATAGATATGACCGTTTTTTTGCAGTTTCCTAAACACGTCTTGAACGAAATCAACATTTTCCTGTGAACTGGTCTTGTAAAAAAAGTCAAATACAATATCAAATGCAGTAAAATCTTCAAGATCTCTCTTGTTCCAATGAGCAACATATTCCTCTGGTGTCTTTCCCTCCTTTTCTGATTGAATCAAAATTGGTGTGCCAAAATCATCAGATGCACAGATGTAATATGCCTCAACCCCATTCTGTTTTAGAAACCGTGTTGTAACATCCGCAGGTAGATACGTTGACGCAACATGGCCAAGATGAATTTCGCCGTTTGAATAAGGAAGTGCACTTGTAATGATTGCTTTTTTATTCATTTGTGAAGATTGAGCTATATTCGGCTAATAAAGTAATTACGTTTTTAAAGACATTTGGATGGCTTAAAGACGTTGAGTAAAGTAAAGAATCCCAAATTGGCAAAGCAAGGAAAAATCTCTTATGAATGGGCACGTTCACACATGCAGATTTTAGATAATACATTAAACAGGCTAAAAAAATCAAAGCCGCTTAAAGGAGTGACAATTGCATTTTGCCTTCATATCACAAAAGAAACATCAGTTCTTGTGATGGGTGCTAAAGAACTTGGGGCAAATGTAGCAGTGTGTGGTGGAAACCCACTTACAACACAAGATAATATTGCAGCATTCCTTGCATCTCAAGGTGTTCATATCTATGCATGGAATGACCAAACAACAAAAGAGTATAATTGGTGTATAGACCAGGTACTAAAACACAAACCAGTTTTGATTTGTGATGATGGCGCTGATATGAATGTAAAAGTCCACTTTGATAAGAAATTCAAATCATTGAAAGTATTAGGTTCTACAGAAGAAACAACTGCGGGAGTCACTAGAGTGAAGGCAATAGAGAAACAGGGTAAATTGAAATATCCTGTAATCATTGTAAACGATGCAGATACAAAACACATGTTTGATAATAGATATGGAACTGGTCAAAGTACAATTGATGGCTATCTTAGAGCGATGGGTCTTCTATTTACATCAAAAAAGATTGTAGTTGTTGGATATGGTTGGGTTGGAAGAGGTGTTGCAGAAAGATCACGTGGTATGGGTGGAAATGTAATAGTGACAGAAGTTGATCCAGTAAAAGCTCTTGAAGCACATATGGATGGATTCCAAGTAATGCCAATGGCACAAGCTGCAAAAGTTGGACAGATATTCATTACATGCACTGGCATGACAAGTGTAATTAGAAAAGAGCATCTCCTTTCAATGAATGATGGTGTTGTAGTTGGCAATGTGGGTCATTTTGATGTCGAAATTGATACAGCGTTTCTATTAAACAAATCAAAATCAGTAAAAGAAGTAAGACCATCACTTGATGAATGTAAATTACGAAATGGTAAAAAAATATACCTTATTGGGAAAGGTAGACTTGCAAATCTTGTAGCTGCAGAAGGGCATCCTCCAGAAGTTATGGCACAATCATTCTCAAATCAAATTTTATCACTTTTGTACATTTACAAAAATCACAAAAAAATAGGCAAAAAAACAATGGTTGTGCCAAAAGAGATCGATAGGCAGATTGCAGTAGATGCTCTAAGGGCAATGGATGTTAAAATCGATAAACTCACAAAAGAACAGATAAAATATTCAGAAAGTTGGTAGTTTGCAAATAACTATAAACAACTAATTTTCTAAAACATCAATATGGCATGGACAAAAGTTGCACAGAAAAATGACATTGCACCTGGTAAAAGTATGGAGTTTGAAGTAAATGGTAAAAAAATCGCCGTCTTTAATCAAGATGGTTTTCATGCATTAGATGGTATATGCGTCCATCAAGATGGCTCTATCGCACCAGAAGGAAAACTTGAGGGTGACATTGTTGAATGTCCTCTACACTTTTGGCACTACAATATCAAAACAGGTGAATTGATGGATTATCTCAAGGGTGTAAAACTAAAAAAATATGAAGTAGATATTCGTGATGATGGAATTTATCTTGATGTCGATTAATACAGTTTTTATGATAATAGTATAAACCTCATCTGTGAATCAAGAAATTCTAGATGATATAAAAAATATAGATTATAATTCGATTGCTAAAAAAATACAGGGTTCCATAAAAGAAAGAATCATACAGTTTAACTCAAAAGGTGTGATTTTTGGTCTCAGTGGCGGAATAGATTCTGCAGTCATTGCTTACTTGTGTGCTGGAGTGATTAAAGAAAATACAACCGCAATAATAATGCCAGACTCAAAAATTTCCCCAGAAGATGAAACTAATGATGCTCTGAAAATTGTTGACAGTCTAAATCTAAATTATAAATTAGTTGATATCAATCAGATCCACAAAGAATACTACAAAGTTTTAGAGCCAGAAGACAGAGCATTGGGAAACCTAAGAGCAAGAATAAGAAAAAATATTTTGTACTATTATGCAAATTCAAAAAATCTGTCTGTAATAGGCTCTAGTGATAAAAGTGAATACCTAATTGGATATTTTACAAAATTTGGTGATGGTGCCGCAGATGTTTTACCAATTGCATCACTCTATAAAACCCAAGTGCGTGAAATGGCAAGATTCCTAGGTATTACGGATCACATCATTCTAAAAAAGAGTAGTCCAAACCTTTGGCCAAACCATACTGCAGAATCTGAGATTGGTGCATCATATGAAGAGATTGATGCAATTTTGTATTGTATAAATGACAAACACATGACTACCGATGAAACATCAAATCAAACACAAATTACTTCCGAAACGGTAGATAAAATCTACCAATTATACAAAAAAAGCGAACATAAACGGATAACAGCTGAAATTCTTTAGATAGGAATATGGGAACAATTAAAATTTTTGATACATTAAGTAAAACAGAGAAAAATCTAGAGTCTAAAGAGACGGCTAAAATTTACGTTTGTGGTGTAACTGTATATGATGACGCACACATAGGACATGCAAGGACAATTGTGATTTTCGATACATTACGAAGATTCATTGAATCTAAAGGGATTAAAGTTGATTTTATTCAAAATTTTACAGATGTTGATGATAAAATAATTAAAAAGGCAGATGAGGCTGGAACCACTGCAGAATTAATTAGCAAAAAATACATTGAAAATTATTTTGCTGATTTTGATACACTGAATATCAAAAGAGCTACTCAACATCCCAAAGCAACTGAGCATATACAAGATATGATAAACCTAATCTCAGATTTAATGTCAAAAAACATAGCTTATGCCACAAAAAATGGTGTTTATTTTAGTGTCTCAAAATTTTCTGATTACGGAAAACTATCAAAAAAGAACATTGAAGAGTTAGAAAGTGGTGCAAGAATTGAAATAGACGAATCGAAAGAAAATCCACTTGATTTTGCTCTTTGGAAATTTTCTGCTACTAAACCCTCATGGGATAGTCCATGGGGAGTTGGTAGACCAGGATGGCATATTGAATGTTCAGCTATGAGTATCAAATACCTCGGTAAGAGTTTTGATATACACGGTGGTGGTCGTGATCTAATATTTCCTCATCATGAAAACGAGATTGCACAATCCGAATCCTTTACTGGAAAACCTTTTGCAAAAATTTGGATGCATGCCGGTATGATCACGATCAATGGTGAAAAAATGTCTAAATCCGTTGGAAATGTAAAAACTCTAACTCATGTATTGGAAAACTGGGGACCAAACATAATCAGATTATTCTGTCTCTCAGGACATTATTCAAAACCAATTGATTATACAGAAGAACTTCTAAAGGAGAACTTGATCAAATGGAGGCAATTAGAAACCTGCTACTATGAATTACGGTTGGCTGATAACACAAATGAATCAGAAAATATTGAAGATGTTATTTTAGGTTTGAGGCAAAGATTTGACAGTGCTCTGGAAAATGATTTTAACACATCACTTGCCCTTACAGAATTCTTTAACATGGTTAAAATCATTAATGGACTAGCAGCAGAAGAAAAAATCACAGAAAGTATTGCAAAAATTGCAATGCCAGTAATAGAATACATGCTTGACGTGCTAGGTTTGAATGTAATTAAAGCAACAAATGATGAGATAAAATCTATCTTTGAGTTAATCCAGAAAAGGGAGGAATATAGAAAAAACAAAAACTTTGAAGAGGCTGATGCTATAAGAGATAGAATTTCAAATATGGGAATCTATCTTATCGACCACAAGCAAAAAACTCTCTGGATGAAAAAAGAGATTATTAATGCAGAGAACTGATTTTAGAGTTTAAAATAAAAAAGAATTATGGATTAACATCCTTCCATTTTTTGGATGTAGAATCCCTTTTCTTTAATCTCTTTTTCTACTGGCTCTGGTGCTCCTTGTGTGTGACAGAATTGACATTCTTCTCCTGTTACAGTTGCGCCATCTTCACCAACAGTTGCTAGCCATTCTTTTGCATATGCAATTGCTTGGTCATGATCTTGCTTATCGGTGATAACATCGAAATGCATTGTATGACCATCTTTGGCTTTAACATAAGTATCGTATACGTGTATGTCCATATTATGACTCAAAATTAGTTCTATTTAATTCAAGCAAGTTATTATAAATTATTGGAAAAAATGCCGTTCCTTAATTTTAATTGGAATCTCTTCTATATCTTCATCTAGTATGTATGCCTTGAAATCTGTGTTTATTCCAGAAAAAATAATCCATGGAATATCACCATTCAATTTCATGAATTTTTTATCAGTATTTGATGGTGCTGCAATTGAGTTTGGATGAGAATGAAAAATACCAACTAATTCTAAATGTTTTTCGTCTGCAAGTTTATATCCATATAGAAGTTCTTCTGGTGGGATTGTAAAAGTTATTTCCGAGTCCCCATCTGCATTACGTGTTAGAAAAACTTCTTTGACATTCCACTGTTGTTCATTATGTATACCAAGTAGCATTGCACATGATTCATTTGAACCACATTTTACAGCATGATCTCTAAGTAAATCCATCTGTTCCTGATTTAAAATTACTTCTTTCACACTATTATTCAACAGGCTCTTCTATAATTATTGTTGATACCATCCATGGGTGAACAATACAGAAGTATTCGTATGAGCCCAGATCAAGTTTATTGCTGTCAAGTAAGAATGAATCACCAGCATTCATTAGACCTGAATCAAATGTTTCACCAAAGTCCAATGAACTTGTTACAGTATGTGACATCTCATCTTCATTTGTCCATTCAATAACATGGCCTTGTGAAACAAATGCCTCATCTGGACCATAATCAGGATTTCCTTGCTCTGCAGAACCTGCTAAGATTGATATCGCAAACATAGGTCCAGTAGGCAAAACTTCCTCCACTACTTCAGCTATTTCCTCTACCTCACTTGCAACTAGATATCCATCTGGACCAACAAATCCAAATGTAACGTATAACCCAATTGCAGAACCAAATGCTAGTATGAATATAACGCCAATTGGTTTTGCATATTGTGGAATCTTCATAGCAAAGTATGATATTACGATTGCTGGAATTGCTATCATAATCAATATTGCATAAAATACTGAAACGGTAGAATTCTCAGTAAATACAAGTGCAAATGTACCAAATCCAAGACAAATAGAAATTATAACCAAAACAACTGCTTTTGTTCTGTTTGTAGTAGATACACCACCACCGTCTAAAATTCCTTGAGCAAGGATAATGAGACCAATCATTGTTAATAGTCCTGTTAGTGCATGCATTCCATCAACAAATGTATGTGCCAAGCCTGAATATGATGTTACCAAACCTGCTAACCCAATAGCTGTCAATCCTCCGCCAGGCATAATAAGTTCCCAATTACTCAATTTGCTTTGATACGTTTACTGGAATATTTTATCGTTGTGCAATGACTTTGATCGCAATTAGAAGGGAATTAATACAATGATTCAATCATGAAAAATGTTGGGTATTAAGGAGATTATAGAAATTTCAAAGCCTAGAATTGTTATTTTACTAGTAATTACTGCTGTGACTTCAATGTATGCTGCCAGTAAACTTGTAGGTCCAGAACTGGATAATTGGGGACTAGTTCATATTATAATTGCAGGTGGTCTAGCATCTGCAGGTTCAAGTGCATTAAACCACTACTATGATCGCGATATTGATCCACTCATGAAACGAACTAGTACAAGACCAATTCCATCCGGTCGTATTAAACCAAATCAAGTTCTAATCTATGGACTAGTAGTAAGTGCTGTATCAGTAATTTATGGTGTTCTTGCACTAAATTATGTCTCAGCTTTTTTTATTGCGTTAGGAATATTCTTCTATGTAATAATCTACACTGCATGGTTAAAGCGTCTTAATTCTTCAAACATTGTAATTGGTGGATTTGCAGGTAGTGCTGCAGCGATGGCAGGATGGTCAGCCGCAACAGGCTCGATTGATATACTTGGATTTTTAGTTGGATTTTTGGTATTTGTATGGACACCTTCCCATTTTTGGTGCTTGGCAATGAAAATGAAAGACGAGTATAGTGCAGCGAATGTTCCAATGCTCCCTGTTTTAATTGGAATGCAAAAAACTTCAAAATATATTCTAGTAAACACATTGATTTTACTCCCATATTCATTGATGCTATATGCATTTGGATTAGGAATTGTATACATGGTAATTGCAGCAATTGCTGGTGGTCTTATGTTAGTATATCATTATAAATTAACAAAAACTCCTACATCAGAATTTGCATGGAAAGCATACAAAGTTACAGCGCCTTATCTAACAATAATTTTTCTGGCAGTTGCATTAGATGCGGCTTTTCATTTTAAAATATAATTAATCGGCGTTAGGAAAACTGGCTTCATAATCTTTATTTTCTGTTTCCTTAATCTGCTTATCATACTCATCATCTTCTGTCTTAATTGTTACATATTCAATTCTTTTGGTATCCTTTGTTAACCATGAAACAGAAATTAAGCCTTTAATTTCCAAGTCAAGTAAAACCTTGTTAAATTCATTTTCTAAAATGGGTTGCTTTTTACTTATGTCCTTAAAGAGATCCTTGTCAGTAGTTCCATCAGAGTTCTGAATCATTTCTAATATTTTATTTTTAATTAAATTAGTCATTTTAACCATAAAATGTCCTATCAGATTCTTTTGGAATTACGTTAGATACACCTTCCTTTATCTTTTCATACCAAGTTTCAACTTCGTTTGTAATGGATGGTTTAACCTGTTTTAACCCTGCTGCAAAATCAGTACTTGTAATTACAGCTGAATTATTTTGCATTGCTTTCACTGCTGCTTCTCTACACAATGCTGCAATATCAGCGCCAGAATAATTTTGTGTTGCAACAGCAATTTCTTTCAAATTTACATCCGGTGCTAAAGGCATGTTATCTGTTAGAATTTTGATAATATCCAATCGTCCTCTTTCATCAGGTGGTTGGATAAATATTCTTAAATCAAGTCGTCCAGTTCTTAATACTGAACCATCAATCATATCTGGCCTGTTTGATATACCTATAACTACAACGCGGGATGTTGAGCCTTCTTCCATCTCTGTTAGTAACTGACTAAGAATGGTTTCACCAGTACCACTCTCTTCACCTGATTTCAATTTTGCAAGCGAATCAAGTTCGTCAAATATAATAACACATGGTGATGCTGCTTTTGCCTTTCTGAAAATCTCTCTTATTGCCTTCTCAGATTCCCCTACCCATTTTGATAATATCTCAGGCCCCCTTACAAGAATCATGTTACCAGTACTTTCAGTTGCTAATGCTCTTGCTAGAAGTGTTTTTCCACAGCCTGGTGGACCATACAATAATGCTCCTTTCGGTGGTTTAATTCCCATTTTAGAAAATTTTTCTGGATCATTCATTGCAATTATTAGATTTTCTTCTAGAATTTTTTTAGCATCGTCTAAACCGCCTACGTCATCCCAATAGACTTTTGAACGCTCAACATAGAACTCGCGCATTGCAGTAGGAACAACTTCGCGCATTGCATCATAAAAATCAATTAGTTTAACATCCATTGATTGCAAAACTTTTGTTGGGATTTTCTCTGTTTCTAAATTAATTTCTGGTAGATACCTTCGAATTGATCTTATTGCTGCTTCCCTACATAATGATTTCATGTCAGCTCCTGTATAGCCGTTTAACTCTGATGACAGTGTTTTCAGATTGACATCTTTAGCAATTGGCATTCCTCTGGTATGTATTTCCATCACTTCTAATCTACCATCTGCATTTGGTACTGAAATTTCCATTTCCCTATCAAATCTTCCAGGTCTTCGCAATGCAGGATCAACACTGTCAGGTCTATTTGTTGCGCCTAACACGATAACATTTCCTCTATCTGTTAATCCATCCATTAATGCAAGCAGTTGTGCAACTACTCTTTTTTCAACGTCACCATATGCCTCTTCTCTTTTTGGTGCTATGGCATCAATTTCATCAATGAATATTATGCTAGGCGAATTTTCTTTTGCCTCTTTGAATATATCTCGTAATTTTGCTTCTGTTTCACCGTAATACTTGTTCATTATTTCTGGACCGTTAATAGAAAGCATGTTTGCATCTGATTCACTAGCAAGAACTTTAGCAAGTAAAGTCTTACCACATCCGGGTGGACCGTATAGCAGTACTCCACTATGTGGTTCAATTCCTAATCTTGTAAATAATTCTGGATGACGTAATGGTAATTCTACAATTTCACGCATTACTTTAATTTCGGAACGTAGTCCTCCAACTTCCTCATATGTTATTCTAAATTTCTTATCTTGTGAACCCTCTGATAGTATTGTTAGTGTTGTTGTACGTTCAATTCTCACAATTCCTTTTGGAGATATTTTACTAATCTTAAAGTTCATTGCGTTTCCTAAAATCATAACAGAAATTTCATCTCCATGACTTAATGGCAATCCCTTTAGTCTATTTTTTACAAAATCAGTAAATTCTTTGTCAACTGTAACAGTATCAGTTGTTGGTGATAGAGTGATAGATTTAGCAGGTTTGGTAGATGTTTTTTTAATTTCAACAATGTCATTCAGTCCTACATCCATGTTTTTTCTTGTTTGTCCATCAATTCGTATTGTGTCTGGGTATTTTTCATCCTCATCAGAGGGCCATACTATAGCACAAGTAGACTTCTTTCCAGAAATTTGTATCACATCACCGGGAGATACTTCAAGATAATCCATTGCGTCGGGGCCAATCCTTGCACGCTTTTTACCTATGTCTCTTTGTTTTGCTTCTTCAACACGCATTTGTAGTGGATCGTTAGTTCGAGCCATAATTCATCACTTACTTCATTTCGACAGACATTCTACTCATATTCAAAACTTCAAATTCACTGACACCGTCAACTGACTTGATAGAAGTTTCTAATGATTCCATCTGTCCTTCGGCATCATCTAAAACAAACTGAGCCTTGATAAATTCTAACCCAAATGCCAATGGTTCTATTACTGATTGCTTCAATTCTATGCCATCCTTTAGATTCTGTTTTACTGAATTAGTTAATTCGTCTAGATTAATCTCAGTTCCAGTTGGAAGTATTTTAATAACCAAAAGTAATTTAGCCATTTTTAAGGTCCTAAAAATCTACATTCGTTACAAGTATATGATGTTGCTGCTTCTCTACAACTTTGACATCTCCAGAACAATTTCACACCACATTCTGGACAATTGAACTTTACAGATTTATCATTAGGCATAATATGTCTATTACATCCACTACATATTGGTAATTTTATACTAGATGACATACTGCATTTGTTCGATATTAGGAATTTATACCTTCCTTGAATTTTTAGTCTTGATGAGGAAGTAGTTTTCTTAGTTCACTGCCAACCAATAACTGTGCTGCATTAAATGAGCCTTTAACTCCTAACAATTTTACAATTGAACTGGTATGAAAATCAAAGCTTTCTTTTTTTGAAATGTCTTCTATAATTTCTGGTGTAATAGAATTAAACAATTTGTTGATAGTTTGATTATCAATTCGTGAAAGAATTTTTCTAGCCATGCTTTGCTTTTCAAATTCATTTCCAAATTTTCCATTCCACATTTTTTCATAATTTGCCAGTTTTGAGGGTTCAGATGTTTTTAGAGCCATTGCAATTGCTTTTCCCGCCATAATTCCAGCCATTCCACATGAAAAAATTCCACCTGCTGTAGTAGGTTTTGCTTGTCCAGCCGCATCTCCTGCAATTATAGTATTTTCGTTGACAAATTTCTTGATTGGACCCTTAATCCAGATAGGGGCATAAATTTTTCTGATAACCGAAAAATTTCCTTTTTGTTCTAAAAACTTATGGATTATTGTTGAGGTGTCTATTCCTTTCCCAGATACACCTACTTTTCCAACACCATTACCAGATGGAATTATCCATGCAAAAAATCCTGGATATTTCTCTTGATCCAAATAAACTTCAACAACTCCATCATTAATCCAGTCTGCATAGACTTCATATTGTGCTGTAAGATAAATTCCATCTCTATCTTTATTTGCCAATGCTGACACACCACGACAATCAATGAAATACTTGCAGTCGATGTTACCATTTGACGTGATCACACCATTAGGAATTTTTTCTTGAAAACTAGTTCTCACCATAATTTTTGCACCCGAATCTCTAGCTTGGCGTGCAATCTGTTTATCTAACTCTCGTCTATTAACAACTACAATCTGCTGCTTTGTTGAATCAACTTCAAAATAATCTCCACTTGGAGAAAAAATTCTGGCCATATTGATTTCACTGTCAAATGATTTGACAGAAAGTTCAATCCCTAATTCACTTAGAGCCTTTTTACTGACAAGACCGCCACAGTGTTCAGGAGTACCAATTTCAAAACCCTCTTCTAGCACTAAAACAGAATGACCATCATTAGCAATCTCACGTGCAGCTAGTAAACCGGCTATACTTCCCCCAGCAATCACTACATCATACATTAATCCTATCAGAATATTATTACTATTTAATCAAACTCACACTATGAGATTGTAAAGTTTATCATAACCAATTTTCACGTATAAGCATGTCTGATATTAAACAAGTCATAGTTGTTAGAACTGATCTAGATATGGGAAAAGGCAAGATTGCAGCACAAGTAGGTCATGCCTGTGTACTAGGTGCAGAACACGTTAGAAAATCCAACTCCATATGGTTTGAACAATGGTGGAGTGGTCAAGAAAAAGTTGTCGTTAAAGTTTCAAGTCTGAAAGAATTAGAAGAAGTAAAGAGGGGTGCAATTGAGTTAGATATTCCTTGGTCAGAAGTTACAGATGCAGGGCATACACAAATTGCCCCAGGTACAACTACATGTATTTCATTAGGTCCCGCACCAGAAGAAAAAATCGATAAGGTTACAGGCGAGTTAAAGCTATTGTAAAACTTTGGAATAAGATATAACAAGCCTAGAATTTGAAATAATCATTGGCTGCTAATAAAAAAGGAATATTTGTAGTTGTATTTTTCGGAGGAATCCTTCTTACATCTACCATTATGTTTGCATTACCACCACCACCCCCTACAATGTCTGAAGACGACATTGAGAGTGATATCACAAAAACTGGAACTCCAATGGATAATTTTCCTGATGATCAACGTGATACTTTTTGTGGAGTTGAAAATGCAAAATCAAATTCGTTTGTAACTGAATACAAAATTCCTACAGTATGTACACAGCCTCTTGCAATCAAGATAACACCCGATGAAAATGTCTGGTTTGTAGAAAGCAATACAGGTAATATTGCAAAATTCAACCCTGTTACTGAACAATTTACAGAATTTGAGAATCCATATTGGCCAGAAGCGGGACGAACGATGTCTTGGGGAATGGATTACTCACCAGATGGCACATTATGGTATACTGATGGAACATTTGATTCAATCTGGAAGTTTAATACAATTACCGAGATTTATGAGGGGATGTCATATCCAACAGACGAGTCTGGTTCATTACCTCAAAAATTAGAAATTGATGGGTCTAATATTTTTGTGAATGATTTTACTGGTGGAAAAATTACAATTTTCGATCTAGCACAAAACATGGAAGAACTGAGATATACCAATATAATGAATCCAATACCAGGTGGATTCACTGGTGATATTGCAATTGATTCTGAAAATAATCTATGGTATACGAATTGGATTGTAGACAGAGTTGGCGTTCTTGTAAAATTAAATATTGAAGGTTATCAAAGTGAAGTGCAAATTCCTAATACCGAAACCACGTTAGAGAACTATATTGAAGTTTTTGATTTTCCAAATGATCTTAACACTGCAAATGGTTTATCAGTTGATCAGAATGGTGCTGTTTGGGTTGTTGATACATCTAGTAGTTTCTTCTTTAAATTTGACCCTACTACTGAGGAGTTCACTAAATACATAACATCAACACCACCGCTTTCCACATATGGAAACGTTACTGGTATAATAAAATCACCAGTCTCTAGACCGTATTGGATTGATACTGACAATCTTGGTAATATTGTATTTAATGAGCAAACTTCAAATCAGATTGCAGTACTAGATGTAAAAAATGAGTCGCTTGTTGAATATATGGTTCCATCAAAGAATCCTAATTGGGCAGACTGTGATTTAGATTCAAATTCTAATTGTGGAGTAGCACAAATTTTTGGTTTTGATACGACAGATGGTGCAATTTGGTTTACAGAATGGGCCGAAAACAACATTGGTGTGGTTGATACAAAAAAACCACTACCATTCAAAACAAGCACTGACAAAGATGTAATAGTACTCAAAAAAGGTGAATTAGAGGAAATTACTCTCTCTGTTACATATAGGGATATTTCGGATTCCATAAATACTGAGATAAAAACATCACATACCGCATCAACAACAACAAATTTTTCTGATTTATTGATTTCATCATCAAGGAACTCATCTCAAGGAAATACTGAAGAAATAGAAATAACAATTCAAGCAAGTGAAACATCATTAACAGGTAATTACAAGGTATTACTCGGTATAGGGAATAATGAGGTAACTGTCTCACAATACGTGAATGTTATTATAGAATCGTGATACCAGAAATTGATTCAGAATTAGGGCTATCTGTATATTCAACTAAATTTCCAGGCACTAGCGGCAAAATTAAACAAACCAATGAAGATTTTGAAGTTAATGAAATAATATCTGAAAAAGTATTGAATGCAATATCCGAAGATAAGGGACTTGCAGTGTATATTCTTAGAAAAAATGGAATTGACACAATTCATGCATTACGCGATGTTGAAAAAAGATTTGGTTTAGTACTTCGTGCACTTGGTCTAAAGGATGCTAATGCAATAACTGAGCAGTATGTTCAGGCAAAAACTGTATCAAGGTCATTAGAACAGCTTGAAGGGAAAAAATATTCCTTAAGACGAATTGGTTTTACTAAAAAACCAATTGCTAAGCAGGATATGCTAGGAAATAAATTCAAGATAAAAATTTCAGACTTAACAAATGATGTTTCACAATTTACTGAACATGATAAAATTTTGAATTTCTTCGGCTATCAAAGGTTTGGTTCAAAACGACCCGTAACACATCTCATCGGTAAGGCAATAATACAGGGAAATTACCAACAAGCAATTGATTTTCTATTAAGTTATTCATCAAAATATGATTCTGGAGAGAATAATCAATATAGGAAATTAATCTCCGAGCGTAAATCAGATTTAGAAGTTATTGATCAAATACCTAAATCCATGGACATAGAAATTTCAGTTCTCAAAAGTCTTGCTAAGTCAAATGATCAAAAGACTACAATACGAGAAATTCCATTACAAATTCGTCGCTTTTACATCCACGCATACCAATCTTACATTTTTAACAAGACATTAAGTATGGCTTTTGAATATGAGGAAGACTTGTTTACTCCACAAGAAAATGACGTTTGCTATGATCGAACTAACAAATTAGGTAAATTTCAGAATGAACCTGATCAAAGATTAACAATTCCGTTAGTTGGTCATTCATATTTTACAAAAACAAGATTTGATTACTATATACAAAAAATTCTAGAACAAGAAGAAATTTCACCATCAATGTTTTTGATAAAAGATTTTCAAGAGATATCAGTGGAGGGTGGATTTAGAAATGCATCAATACAATGTGGTGGTTTTCAGGCATCTAGTAATATGATTGAATTCCAACTATCGCGTGGCTCATATGCAACAATTGTTATACGAGAAATACTAAAACCTGAAGACCCATTATCATGTGGTTTCTAAAAAATAGTAGAATCAATTGAAAATATCTACTAAAACCTTATTTTCAGTGTCTAAAACCTTATTTTCAATGTCTAAAACCTTATTTTCAATGTCTAAAACCTTATTTTCAGTGTCTAAAAGTGTATTTTAAAGGTCTAAAATAAGGCGTCGGGAGAGAGATTTGAACTCTCGCGTGCGATGCACAGACGCTATCCTGTATTGAGATTTCGAGGCGTCCGCCGTAACCAGGCTTGGCTATCCCGACGAAATAATTTGTATTTAGTACTAAAATAATTAATCGATTAAAAGAGTAAACAAAAAAAACCTAGAATACTCTAGTATTAACATGGGTTTAGATCTAAAACCACTATTAATTCGAGATAAAACACAGTTAGAGTCATTTTCAAATAAAATTGTGGCAATTGATGCCTATAATGCGATTTACCAATTTCTTGCTATAATTCGTGGTCCAGAAGGATTACATCTTACTGATACACAAGGTCGTGTAACAAGTCATATCACAGGATTGTTTTATAGAAACATCAATTTTTTATCACTTGGAATTAAACCGGTGTATGTATTTGATGGTAAACCACCATCTTTAAAATCAGCAGAGATTGAGCATAGAAAACAGATCAAAAAAGATGCTACCATCAAGTATGAAAGAGCCGTATCCGAAGGTAATATGGACGATGCACGTAAATTTGCACAGCAAACTACATCAATGAAAGATGGAATGGTTCAAGATTCAAAATACCTACTAGAATTATTTGGAATACCATACATACAAGCACCGTCAGAGGGCGAAGCAACAGCAGCACTATTAACAACTACAGGAAAAGCTGATTTTGCAGCAAGTCAAGATTTTGACTCCATCTTGTTTGGTGCAAAAAAGCTTGTCAGAAATTTTACAAATAGTGGAAGAAGAAAGCTGCCTAACAGGAACACATACATCGAAATTGAGCCAGAAATAATTGATTATAATAAAAATTTAACAGAACTTGGAATAACACGAGAGCAATTAGTTGACGTAGGAATTTTAATTGGAACTGATTTTAACCCTGATGGCTTCGAAAGAATTGGTCCAAAAACTGCAATCAAAATGATAAAAGAAAATGGTAGATTAGAAGATGTGAAACAAATCCAAGAACAATTAGAACAAATTGATTTTAATGCTATAAGAAAGATCTTTTTAGAACCTGAAACTACTAATGTAGATAAAATTGAATTTAACGAAATACGTTATGATGATATTACAAATTATATGTCAAACGAAAGGAGTTTTTCGCGTGATAGAGTAAACTCATCACTAAATAGACTCAAAAAGAGTTTGGAAAAAAAGAGTCAGACCCTAGAAAAGTGGTTTTAGATTACAATATGAGCTTAGAACAAGATGATCGGTAAAGACAAACAAATCTTCTACATCTGTATCATAATTATTGGAATAATTATTGCCTTACCGTTCAATTACATATACGGAATGGGTGGTTTTGAAGTTGATGTAATTTGGGCTATTTTTGGAATTGTTATGATTGCTTCTGGTGTTCATTTATTAAAAAAACAAAACAAAACAAAATAGTCTCAAACGTTAGAATACAAACAAAAAATTTCTGATTCTAGTGTAAAATCCTAAGCTCTAAAAGTGGTTTTAGATTACAAATACTCATCAAAACAACAACTGTAATACATATTACACTCTATTGTTTCAAGTAATTATCGCTCCAACGATAGATAATTCATTTCTATCCGAATCCTAGAGCTCAGGTCTAAGACCTGTTCTCTAGGTTTTCTTTGACTTGAAAAGTGGTTTTAATTAAAAAGATCTAGCAAAAAGTGTAGGTGTTAAGTAAGTACCTTACCAAGACCTCACTTAACCGACTGTTGAAATGTCTTCCCTACAAAATATGATCTATGCACATTCTGTTAAAAATCTATTATTTGATTACGCTCTAATTCAGTAATTTTATCATGATTTATCTGAAAATTCTTTATAATTGAAAATTTCAGTATAAATGCTGATGATTATAAATTAGACGAGGTTCTCTCTGAGCTCCTAAGACAGTGATGAGTTTGCCGAATTATGAAGCATTGTTAATTTAGTAATATTTTATTAATTTAACCAGATTAGAATCCTTCTGGAGGTTTTTGAACAAACACATTAGAAACAAGTGAATCTGTGTTTTTATCTCGATACTGAACATTACAAGAGACAAATTTCCCCAACAATGCACGTTCAAGTTCTTCTTTAGTAGTTTCTTTATATTCAGGATTGTCAGGATTATCGATTTTTGCAATTAATATTTTTTCAAGTTTACTATACTGTTCCTGGTTATCTTTTCTGTAATGTGTTACGTCTAATTCAAACACATTACCAGAAATACATCTTACAACTGGACCGCCTATTCCATCACCCATGTAAATCTATGATAATAATATGATATAAATCTCAAAATGCTTATTTTCTTGACTCGATTCTTGAGCACTCAATGCAAAGTTTACCAACTTCAAAGACATAAAGTAATTTATTGCATTTTACACATCTTCTTTCAGATCTTGTTTTATCATAACCGTATGGCATGCAAGTCACTGTTAATTATCTTTGTTAATAGCATTTTGTAATTCATTAAACGTGGATTTAACCTCATCAACAGCAGCACCGTCCTCAAGTGTACTCACATCACCAATTTTTTCTTTATTTGCAATTGCCTTTAGAAGTCTCCTCATAATTTTTCCACTTCGAGTCTTTGGCAACCGTGAAACAAAGTAGTATTGAGATGGTGCTGCAATTGCACCTATGCTGTTTCTAACAGTCTTTGTTAATTCTTTACGTAGTTCATCATTTGATGTACTAACATCATCTTTTAACACAATAAATGCAATAATTGATTCGCCTTTTATTTCGTCAGGTATTCCACATACTGCTGACTCTGCAACATCTTTGTATGAAACAAGACTACTCTCTAATTCAGCAGTTCCAATTCTATGCCCTGCAACTTTTAAGACATCGTCAGATCTTCCAAGTAACCACAGATAACCGTCAGAATCCTTAATTGCGTAATCTCCAGGATAGTACATTCCTTCATATTTTGACCAGTAGACATTACTGTACTTCTCATCATCATTCCATAATGTGAGTAGCATTCCTGGCCATGGATTTCTAATTACTAACGAACCCTTCACATCATCATCAACTTCGTTTCCATCGTCATCTACAACCATAATATCCACACCTGGTATTGGTCGTGTTGCAGAACCGGGTTTTAACGGAATTGTCTCAATTCCTGGTAAATTACTAATCATCATACCACCAGTTTCTGTTTGCCACCATGTATCGATTATTGGACATTTATTTTTCCCAATAATATCAAAGTACCACTTCCAAACTTCTGGATTAATCGGTTCACCTACAGTTCCAAGTAAACGTAATGATGATAAATTAAAAGACTTTGGAATGACATTGCCAAATTTCATATGCATTCGTAATGCAGTTGGTGTTGTATAGAAAATACTAACTTTATATTTTTGAATTATTTCCCATATCCTTGATGCATCAGGAAAGTCTGGTGCACCTTCATACATTACCTGTGTTGCTCCATGTAAAAGTGGTCCATATACAACATAACTATGACCCGTCACCCAACCAATGTCTGCAGTACAAAAATATACATCGTTATCTTTTATGTCAAAAGCCCACTTGAATGTTGAATACAAGTGTGTAAGGTATCCACCGGTTCCATGTAAAACCCCTTTTGGTTTTCCTGTTGTGCCAGATGTATACAGTATGTAAAGTGGGTGTATGCTATCTAGTTTTTCTGCATCACAATTTTCTGATGATGTATTCATCAGATCTGACCAGATACTATCTTTGTCGTTTAATTTAATTTCGTTGTTTGCATATCTTAATACTATTACATGTTCAACAGAACTAATATTTGATAAAGATTCATCTACAATTTCTTTTAGTTTTATGAGTTTTCCTTTTCTAAATCCACCATCAGCAGTAATTATTATACTTGAGTCTGAATCCAAAACCCTGTCTTTTAATGATGTTGAACTGAATCCAGAAAAAATCACTGTATGAATTGCACCAATTCTTGCACATGCAAGCATTGCAATTATTAACTCTGGAACCATTGGTAGGTAGATTGTGACTCGATCTCCACTTTTTGTACCTAATGATTTTAATACATTCGCAAATTTTTTGACTTGAGTATAAAGTTGGGCATAGGTAATTATGCGTGAATCTCCATTTTCAGCCTCCCAAAAAATTGCGATTTTGGATGATTTTTCTTGTTGATGTATATCTAATGTGTTATACGAAGCATTAATCTTTCCACCAATAAACCATTTTCCAAATGGTGGATTCCATTCAATGGTTTTTTCCCATAACTTGAACCATTTGAGAAGTTTTGCTCTTTCATTCCAAAATGAGATATAATCAGACTTTGCACTGTTTCGTATAGAACTGTCATTTTTTCCTAAAGATATATGGAATTTTTTAGAGTTCAATACTATTTTACATATGATAAGTGATTTTAAAATGTTAGAGTTAGATTACTCTTGGTTCATTCTTTTTAACCATGCTGACTCTGAGAATTTTTGTTTTTCGTCTGATACACTGTTATCTGACAACTCTGGTTCATTTGGCATGGTCATTGGTGGACTGTAAATCTGTTCTGATTGTGGTGGCTCTGGTAATCTAGATTCAACTATCTGATCCTGTTGTGGATGAGATAGATATGAGACTGCAGAATCTTGGATAGGCTGAGATGCCGATTCTGTAGTCAGCACATCTTCGATTGATAAATTTGCTAGTCTGGATTTGACTTTAGCAATTTCATCTTTCTCATGTTGCATGTGCTGAAGCATCTCGTCAGTTTCTTTTTGTACTTGTTCAAAGGTTTCCTGAGAAATCTCGTTACTCTTACATTGAACTTTTGCGTCAAATAAGAGAACTTTTACTGCCTTCACTTGGCTATTGATTTCATCGACACGTTGTTCTAGTTCAGAGTTTATTTCTTCTTCGGTCTTTTGTAAAGTCATTAATTTTGTTCTGTTCTTCTCATGAATTAACTCTGCATCAGATTTCATTGTGTCGTTGTCAGAAACAATTTCCATTAATGCTGTAAGACGTCGGACTGTAAGCTCTTTTTCTTTGAGCAGGCGTTGTGAATCCAACCTCCACTTTGGAATGAAAATTACTGCTTCTTTTACAACGAGTTGTTCATATGGAATTTGTTTGAGACCTTCTGAACCACAGTTGATTCCCACGGTTTGGATAGAACCGTCAATATCAGTTGAGGTGCCTAAAACTTTTCCCATTGGAGCGCCGTACATATCTTTGACTGGCATTCCAATCATTGTTACCTCGTTGTTACTCATAGCGTAAATTTGTCAGATCCATATAACCAACAAAGTGTGAATAAGGTTAGAATTTTTAGTAGAAACAAATTAACCAAATTAAAATCTGTGCCTAAACGCAATTTTAAAATTCAATTATAATTGCAAGTAAAACATTGATTGAAAAAGATGAGATTTCTACTGTTTTACAGTTCATTTCAGAATATTGGGAAAAATTGAAAAATGACCCAGATAATGAGTCATTAAAAATGCTGCCTAGTAAATTTTGGATGAAGTCAATTGGTGGGCCGGTTGGAAACAAACAACAGGGTGTTAAAGGAAGATGGGTTACAACATTAATGTACACTGAAGATCCTGAAATGGATAAAGCCTTCAAAGAAGTTTTAACACGTTGGCAGACAAAAGGTCAACAAACACCACGTGATCTTCCGACAAAATCACCCGATCTAATTAAAATTGGTTCAGGTAAAAATAAAACCAATTAAAAAAATTAACATTTATTGTCTGAATTTACCGATTATGAGAGAAAAAAACTACTAAAACATTTTTCGAATACAGATAAATCTGTATTTGCGATAATTACACCACAGCAAGTTGATCGCGGTGCTCTAATGTCACGATACAGTAGAACCGATAAAAGTATGCGAAGAATCTTCTTAGATGAGTTTTTAAAAAATAAAAATCGTGGTGATGAATTTTACACCAGAGTACTTTTAGAATATGGCGATGATTCTGTTGCAGAGCTTGGTGGTGGCCAAATTGCAATTGAAGGTCTTTCTAATATTGCAGTGAAAAAAATTGAAGATCGTCGTATAGGTTTTTCATATTTAGAAAAATCATCACGATATGTATCTTGGGATAAAAAAATTAATGGTAATTATAAATTCTATCGTGAACCTGATATTATAAAATCACGTTTCGCTGATAGTTATATTGACGCATGCAATTTTGATTTTGATGTTTACACAAAAAATATACAACCAATGCTAAAACTAATCCGTGAAAATGATTCTATTGAAAATTATAACTTTAAAGATAATAATGGTAAAAATAAAAAATTTGCAGATCTAACGGATGGAAATAATATTAGATCTGCACAGCGAATATACAATGCTGCAACAAAAGCAAAGGCACTAGATGCATTAAGAAGTCTTTTACCAGCATCAACACTTACCAATGTTGGTGTTACGGGAAACGGTCGTGCATTTGAATATCTATTATCAATTATGTTTGGTTCTAACCTTAGCGAAGAAAGAAAACTTGCATCGCAAATAAAAAATGAGTTAGACACGACAATCAAGTCATTTGTAAGACGTTCAAATGACAAATACGGTCAAATGCTGCAAAAATACCTTAATGATATCAAGAAAAACTCAATGAAATTGAGTAAATTACACGCAAAAGGGAAACCAAACAAGGGTAGTTTTGTAAAATTAGTTAGTTATGAAAGAGAGAGTGTCGCAATAAATAATGTGATTTCTGCACTGATTTATGAGCAATCACCAAGTATTGAATTTTCTCAGCTTCAAAAAAATGTAAGAAAAATTCCTAAAATGCAAAAAATTAAGATAATAAATGAATATGCCAGAATTAGAAAAAATAGAAGACATAGACCACCAAGAGCATTTGAGATGACGGATTATACATTTGAACTGTTGACTAACTATGGGATGTTTAGAGATTTTCATAGACATAGAGCACTAACACTTGAGAGACAATTACTGACAACTGATCATAAATATCATACTCCAAACGAAATTATGGAACTTGGGATTAAAAAGGAATTTTCTGAGTGCATGGAAAACACTAAAAATGTTTTTGAGAAAATTCGTAAAAAATTACCTGAGCAAGCACAATATGTAGTTAATTTTGCATATAACTATCCATATTTTATGAAATTAAATTTACGAGAAGCAACTCACCTTATAGAATTACGAACTGTGCCACAAGGACATACAGATTATAGAAAAATTTCACAAAAGATGTACAAACTTATTGAAAAAAGACATCCGATACTAAGTAAAATTTTAAAATATGTTGATATGAATCAATATGAATTAGAAAGATTTGAATCAGAGAAACGTACAGAAGAGAAACGTAAAAAAACATGACATATAAAATTTCAAAACCAGATGAAGAGTGGAAAAAAATTCTTACAGCAGAACAGTTTGATGTCTGTAGAAAGAAAGGAACTGAGCAATCTTTTACAGGAATTTACTGGGATACAAAAGATAGAGGAACGTATAATTGTACTTGCTGTGCGGCAAAACTTTTTTCGTCAGATACAAAATTTGATTCGGGTACCGGATGGCCAAGTTTTTTTAAACCAGTTAGTGAAGAGAGTATAGAATATGTAGAGGATCGTAACTTTGGAATGACACGTATTGAAGTTAATTGTAAAAACTGTGGTGCACATTTAGGACATGTATTTGATGATGGTCCAAAACCAACCAATCTTCGATATTGTATTAATTCAGTTTCTTTAGATTTAGATAAATTAAATTAAATAACCATCTAGAGTGATGTTTCTATGAGAATAATACTGTGTGGGTTTGGGGTAGTTGCACAAAGCTTATCAAAACTTCTAGTATCAAGATCAGATGAGCTTTATTCAAGATATGGTCTAAAACCAAGAATTGTTGCTGTATTCGATAGTAAAGGTAGTGCATATGATAGTACTGGACTGAATTTACAAAAATTGGTTGATGTAAAGAAAAAAACTGGTTCGGTTAAAGAATATAATAAATCAAAATCACAAATGCAAGGAATTGAAATGATTAAAACTTTTGATGCAGATGTTCTGATTGAGACAACTGCAAGTAACTACAAAGATGCAGAGCCTGGAATGTCACATATTATTACAGCGATGAAACAAAAAATGCATGTTATTTCAGTAAATAAGGGACCACTAGCACTTGCATTTCCCTCATTAATGGAACTTGCCGAATTTAATCAAGTACTTTTAAGATTTAGTGGTACTGTAGGAGGTGGAACCCCAATACTAGACTATGCAAAAAATAGTCTACGTGGAGAAAAAATTATTTCCTTTCAAGGAATTCTAAATGGTACAACCAATTACATATTGACAAATATGGCAAATGGTATGTCTTTTGATGAGGCACTATCTGATGCAAAAGGTAAGGGGTATGTAGAAGCAGATGAATCATTAGATCTTGACGGTCTAGATGCCGGCGCAAAACTTGTGATCCTAGCAAATTGGATTATGGGAATGAAAGTAACAATGCCTGATATTATTAGAACTGGGATAAGAGATGTTAACACGAATGATATTAAAAACGCTGAACGCAATTCTAGTTCAATTAAATTAATTGCATCATGTGACAGTAATTTGACTGTTAGTCCTATAGAAATTAAGAATGATAATCCATTATGCGTAAATGGTACACTAAATGCAATTGCATTTACCTCAGAACACTCAGGAACACAAACAATAATTGGTCGTGGTGCTGGTGGAATTGAGACTGCAAGTTCTATTATAAGAGACCTTATTGATATTAGAAAAGAGATTTCAAAAATTTGAAAACAAACCTGATTTCCAAAAGTGAAACAAATCATATTCTAGAACTGGTATCAAAACAGTGGAAACAAGAATTACCTAAAATTAAGAATCTAAAAGTGTATTTCATAGATGATAATTCCCAGTTAATAGTAGGGAATGAAATAACTGTTTTGAAGATTGGTGAGCAGTATTTACCATTTCTAAACCAAACTGATGTATTAAAAAAATTCCCAAATGTAATGGTTGACATGGGTGCTGTGAAATTCATGTGTAATGGTGCAAATGTAATGAGACCTGGTATTAAAAAATACACCGAGTTTTCAAAAGACGATATAGTATGTGTTATTGAAGAATCTAAGCATAAGTTTTTAGCTGTAGGAAAGGCACTTACTGATAGTTTGGAATTAGAAAATTTGCCTAAAGGTGAAATTGTAAAAAATTTACACTATATATCAGACAAGTATTGGGAAATTTCAAAAACTATCTAATAACTACTTGATATTTTCTGTGAATTCTTTCATTCCTTCTTTGTTAACTACTAAAACATCAATACCATCCCCACTAAATGAATCACGCATTGTGGCGGAACGAACTGCCTTTACAGCTAAATCTGTAGCTTCTTTCTCTGTCATCTTTTTCTTGAATTGTGGATCCAAAACACCAAGTGCCATTTCAGCTCCAGTTCCAACTGCAGCATATTCATCAGGTAACACTGAACCCAATGGATCCAATGTATAGATTACAGGTTTGTCAACCATTCCTCCAACTATAACTTGTGTTAACAGTGGAAAATATCTTCTTTCATACATCATATTAGACATCATCTTAGCAACTGTATTTGGTGGTACATCACGTTTTAATTCCATCTTTCGAATCTTTGCTAATGCAGAAATTTGTAACGAAAGTATTTGCATATCTGCAACAAGTCCTGCACACGTTGCGCCGACTTTAGATGTAATTGGAAAAGTCTTTTTTGTAGATTTACTTACAAGAAAATTTCCGTATGCTATACGTTTCTCACTAGCAAAAACTACACCAGTATCATATGTAATACCAACAGCCGTTGCACCAGGCATATACATGCTCATAACTTTACTGTTCAAATAACACAATAAAAGTCATTACAAAAAATTGTTGAGAACTTTAGTTAAGCGCAATTTAAAAAATGTAGATCATTATTCGGCCGAGTAACACTCTAGCGTGGATACGCTAATGCGTTTACTGACTAAACCACGATCAGTTTAGCGACGTCGCTTTTTAGCGCCGCCTTTTTTACCGCCTTTTTTACCGCCTTTCTTGGCTGGGGCTCTTCGTTTCTTTGCTCCGCCTTTCTTGGCTGGGGCTCTTCGTTTCTTTGCTCCGCCTTTCTTGGCTGGGGCTCTTCGTTTCTTTGCTCCACCTTTCTTGGCTGGGGCTTTTCGTTTCTTTGCTCCGCCAGCTTTCTTAGCTGAGGCTTTTCGTTTTCTTGCGGCTTTCTTGGCTGCTGCACTTCTCTTTGCTTTTGCAGCTGCGGCTCTTCTTTTACGAGTAGCTGCTGCTTTTTTTGCTGCAGCACTTCTCTTTGCTTTTGATATAGCCATACAACGTGCAAATTTTATTCTGTGTTATACTATACAAGTTATCAAGTTTTGCACAGTTAGTGTAATTTATTCAAGTTAATTTTTATGATTTGATCGAGAAAAATTTTCAATTAGTAAACACAGACACTTTGTAGTTTTGTTTAGCAGATCTATTTTTGCAAATTCGTTTGGTGAATGCATTCTACAAAAGATGTATGATGAACCAATTGATACACATGGAGCACGTAATACATGCACAAATGCGTGCATTGGCCCAGTTCCTGCGTTAGATATGTTCAAAATATAATCACCAAAAATTTGTTTTGCACTATTACAAACAACATCAACAATTTCTTCATTGATGGAAGTTCTTGCAGCAGCTTCTGCATTTAAAACCTTGATCGATATGTCACTAAACCCATTTCTTTTTAGATGTAGTTTGAGTAACTTCACTTGTTTTTTTGGATCCATATTTGGCACTAAACGAAAATCAATTTTCACTTTAGCAGTAGATGGTAAAACTGTCTTTGCACCATCTCCTGTATAACCTGATTCAATTCCTGCAATATTACATGTCGGTCCTGCGACAAGTGCTTTCTTTGCTTCAAACGCATTCTTATCTCCAACAAATTCCTTTATTCCATACTCCTTTTTGAAATCACTCGAATCAAATGGCTCTTTTCTGATTATTTTGAGATCATTTTTTGATAAAGGTAAAATGTCATCATGCCAACCATCAATGAGTATTTCTCCATCACTATTTCTAAATGTCTTTAATGCATCAATTAGTCGCCATGCTGGATTTTTGATAATTGCGGCAAAACTTGAATGAGCATCTCTAATTGATTCTTTAATAGATAATTCAACATAGAGTAATCCCTTCATGCCTAATCCAACAATTGGACGATTTTTGGTGTCTACATAACCAAATTCCCAAATCACACCATCACATGAGAGTTTCCTTTTGAATTTTTTTAAATATTCATTAATATTCTCGCTACCGTTTTCCTCTTCACCCTCAATGCAAAATTTAATGTTGCATGGCACATCTTTGTATTCTTTCAAGTATGATTCTACAGCTTTTATTCGTGTGATTAATTCACCCTTATCGTCAGATGCCCCACGACCAAAAATTTTGTTTCCAATTATCTTTCCACTAAATGGTGGATTATTCCATTCCCCAAGTGGTTCAATTGGTTGCACGTCATAATGATTGTAAAACAATAATGTTTTTGCTGGATTAGATTTTGATTTTATCTCGCCAAAAACTAGTGGTGCTGCGGTTTTATTTAATCGAAGTATCTCTGAAGAAATTCCTGCTTTTTTCAGCATTTTGGCAACTAAAACTGCACATTCCTCAATTCCCTCGTTTTTTGCTGATATACTTGGCTGTTTAATTAGAGTTTGAAGATCCTTTAGAAGATCATTCATGTGTTTGTCAACAAATATTATAGTTTTTTTGTATTTCATTATTTTATTCTATCAAATATTTTAGATACTGCTGGTAATGCATCAATCAAGTCACTTGCAATCATATGCATGCCAAATTGCTTTTGAATGGTTTTTCCCGCTTGACCATTTAGAAATGCAGCAGATGCAGCTGCCTCCATTACATTTCTGTTTCGTGAAAGCATACTTGCTGCAATGCCTGATAAAACATCACCTGTTCCACCAACTGTCATTGCTGGAGTTTTTTTAGAATTAATTAATGTTTTTGAGCCATCACTGATTATATCATCTGAACCTTTGAGCATGATTGTAAGTAGATTTTTCTTGGCATGTTTTTCTATTATTGAAATTCTTGTTTTTTTATCAATTGGTATTTTTTCTCCAAATAATCTTTCAAATTCACCTGGATGTGGTGTTACTAGAACATTTTTGCCTTTTATTACTGGTAAAATCTCTTTTCTTAACGCACTTGCGTCTAGAGATAATCTAACGTCCCTTTCAATTAATGACTTTATTAATAATTTTAATGCCTCTATGTCCTGTACCGCCAAACCCATACCTATAGCCGCAGAATCAATTCCAGCAGGTACCTGTCCTAGAAGTTTATTCACTGCTCCACGAGTTAGTTTTGAATCAGCCAAAGGTATTACAATAAGATCTGGTGATGATGCTTTGGTTTCATGTGCATTTACTTTTGGAACTGCAGTATAAACCAAATCTGCTCCAGTGCGTAATGCCGCAAGAGATGATAAAATTGGGGCACCATGATATATGTAACTGCCACCAACAACCAAAACTTTTCCATTATCGCCCTTTCTGGAAGTCACTTTACGTGGTGGAATATACTTTTTTATCATACTGGAAGTTAGTGTTTTACTAGTCATTTTTCTTCACTCTCTTTTTAGTTCTGTGTTTATCAAAAAAGACTTTTCGTGCAATTGCAAGATATGTTGTATGACCAATTCCTCTATACGAATGTCTTGTTTTACCTTCACGTGCTTCAATATGACGAAGAATGTGCTCAGTACAATCAATATCAGAAAACTCATTCTGAACAAATGCGGTTGATATCTTTTCTAACTGATTCATTGTAGGACAGATTGCAACCACCACTCCACTTCCCTTAAGCATTTTTCTTGCTTGAGGCACTACACTCCAAGGATCACCAAGATCAATTATAACCATATCAACATCTTTTACAGGCATTTTCTTGGCCACCTTAAGATCTTGCTTATGCATTGTCACATACTTTGACATGCCTGCTTTCTCTATGTTTTTTTTGGCAATTACCATAAATTTATCTTCAACATCAAATGTGTCAATATGTCCACGTGGACTAACAATACTTGCAACAAATGTAGTCAATGAACCACTGCCAGTTCCGATCTCGACGATCTTTTGACCTGTTTTCAATCCGGTCCTTGCAGCAATGTAGCCAAAATCTTTAGGATAGACAATTTGTGTACCGTGTTGCATCTTCATAACATAATCATGAATACTTGGTTTTAACAAATAGACATACTTGTCTTTGTTAGTCACTAATCTAGATCCAAATTCTTTTCCAATTGCATCAGCATGTTTAATGATTCCAATATGAGAATGAAATTGCTCCTTCCGCTTAATTTTTAGTAACCATTTTTTTGAATCATCATAAAAAAACAATACATAGTCACCTGATTTGATTTTTGACATATTAGACTTTACCTACTTTTTAGTTTATAATTTAACGGTTCTACTTACCGCGTTGACTTCCCCATTTAGCCACATGCATTCTTGGTGAAAATCCTAAATCATTTTCTTTCGACATCAAAAGTACATTACTTTCTCGTTCTAATAGATCTTCTTTTGTTGCAGCCTGTGTCATCAGAAGTACTCTGTTTTTTTCAAGTTTATGTTTTTTCATGAGATTATGTATTTCCATAAGATCATCTTTATTCTCAACTACATACTTGAAGTAACAATTTTTTTGTTTTGAAAAAAATGCATAGCATTCATTATCCTCACACAACTCCAATGAATTACCAGAATTTTTAGTCTTGGGTGAAACATTCCATTGATCAACTAGTGCTGAAAGTGAATTGTTAGGTAAGATCGTACCATTTGTTTCTACTTCAATATAGAATTCTGGTTTTAAGTGTACAAGTAACTCTGCTAAATCATCTTGCTGCATTAATGGTTCGCCACCTGTAATTACTAGGTGTCTAAGGTTGAATTGTTCTAATCGCTCTTTAATTTCTTTAATTGAAATTTCCTTTACTTCTTTAGAATAATCAAAATTTTTCCAATCCCATGTGTATTTGGTATCACACCATGTACACTTCAAATTACATTCAGCTGTACGTAGAAAAATTGATGGTTTTCCAGCATTAGTTCCTTCACCCTGTATAGACTTGAAAATCTCACTAATTTTCATAATTACTCAAGTAAATTGTGTAATTTATAATCACTTACAGAATTATATGAGAAAATGATTTTAAGATCATATTGTAATAATAATGGATGGGATTCTTCACAAAAACAAAATCAGAAAGTCTTACTAAATGTAGTAAATGTGGTAGTGAGTTACACGATTCAGCCCGACTAGAACGTCATGTGAAAATTGCACATGGTAAAAAAAAGGACAAATGCCGAAATTGTGGAAAAGAGTTTCGTGACCCAGAGGATTTAAGAAAACACAAAAAAGGATGCAGATAATATTTCAGTCTATTCTGGTATTATTGTAAAATTTCACTTTAGCTCTGCGTCTCCTTACTAATATGTAATAATCAATTAATTTGTAGATTTGCTCTTCTGGTGTTAGTCCATGCTCATTACTTTCTAATAAAAAATCTAAGTAATCATTCTCATTAAACTTAATTGTGATTTTACGCAAAATGGACAAAGGTGACTAAGTCATATTAGATGTTCATTATAATGATCGTTAACTATTAGTCAGTCATTAGCCTCACTCTAATATGAAAAAGTGTCTCATTTGTGGATGTAAAGACCATAAGCTAGTAGGTTGTGTTCGTCATAAAGCAAAAAAATGTAGTTGCTATAATTAGATTTAATTGATAATATTAATTCGAAAAATAATTTCAGGCTAGAGAGTTTTTTCGACCAAATAAAATGGGAATTTGTTCCCGAGACTATCCATTTTAAGATCATCTTTCTCTGTTAGAATTCTAATTTTGGAATAGCCTTTCTCGACAGACAAATTTTGTGTGTACCAAATCATTTTGTGTATATCATCACATGTCCCGAAAATTATAGTTAGTATTATAGTGTCATCAAAAGAATCAGATTCTGATATTATTCCTAAACTTTGTACTACACCGTCATTTTTTTGGCATAAAACATTGCCAGATGAATATAAATTTTCGAGATTATCTTTTGTGAGGGGGATCCATCGCCATGAGTCAACGAACCGCATGCCCTTAAAATTTAATTCATTGATATCAATTGATTCAAATTTTATTTTCCTATGAGAGTTATTTTTAGATGGTAATGAGAAATAATTCCATTCTGATATTATTTTATATTCTAATTTTTTTGCAAGATTTAGTGAACTAATGTTTTCTGTTTCAATTAACATGTTTACATGCTTTATTCCAGAATCAATTGCAATTTTTTCAAAATATCTGATAAATCTTGTGGCAATGCCATTCTTCCTATAATTTTCTTTTACCCTAATACCTTCTATCCAGAGCATTTTCTCATTTTGATACTTTACTCCGTGACACATTGCAATTGCAGTTTTATCATCTTCAATTATAACGAGCCCATCATCCTTTTCCCATGAGTCCCAGACTTCATTGATGTAATCGCCCCAAGAGAATGTATTCTTGCAAAAACTTAGTATCTGATTTTTATCAGATGGAGTTGAATTACGAATGTTTTTCAAATATAATATGAACGGTTGTTAAGAATAATTTAAGGAAACCAATTACAAGGAAAACTATTACGCATGAAATAAGAAAAGTTTCAATAGAGACATTATTTTAGAAAAATCATGGGATTATTTGGTGGCTCGAAAGATCCAGAAGCCCTGATTTATCAGGCAATGACGCTAATGGACAGTAGACAACCAAAGGCGGCAATATCACTTTTCAAGAAGGCATTAAAAAATGATCCAAAAAATGTTACGGCGCTATACAATCAAGGTCTTGCGTTAAACCAACTAAAAAAATATCAAGATGCAATTTCATGTTTTGACCAAGTCATAGAAATTAATCCAAAAGACGCACCGTCATATAATAACAGAGCTATTGCTATGGCAGAGACAGGAAATGCTGATGATGCAATGGATTACTACAATAAAGCAATCAAAGCTGATCCAAAATATGCCGCTGCATATTATAATAAGGGTGTTCTATTAGATAGACAATTAAAACATGAAGAAGCATTAAACTGCTTAGAAGAAGCAATTAGGATTGAGCCAACAAAAACCAATCCACTTTTTTACAAAGGAATTGTATTAGGAAAAATGCAAAAACATGAACGAGCTTTAAATTGTTTTGAAAACGTGTATCGTGCTAATCGTAATCATCTTGATGCATTATTTCACACTGGAGTCGAACTTGCTCAATTAAATAAACATGAAAAAGCAATTGTAGTGTTTGACAAGGTATTAGTAAAATTTGGTAGAAACATAAATGTTGTTTATGCAAAAGCAAGAAGTAAAGCTGCATTAAACGAGATAGAGGAATCCCTCAGCTTACTCAAGGAGGCAGTAAAACATTCAAAAACAATCAAAACATGGGCGCTTGAAGATGAATTGTTTGGACGGTTTATTGATGATCCAGAATTTGAAAGTATTGTAAGATAATTAAAGAATTTTTTTTCGAACACCGTCAATACGTAAAATCTTTATCTTCTTTTTTGGTCCAATTAATCTTGCTTCATAAATTGGTACATAGACTTCAAATATATCACAGAATTCAATTTTTTCATCTAATGATTTGATTCCTTTTTCTGTAGGTTTTTTTAATTTTGAAATCAACTTGTTAATTGCTGCATCTACTGTGATTTCAGATTTTTTTATGTTATCATTATCTTCATTTAAAATTTTTCGTGGATATTTCTCAATAATTTTTTGAGTGTTTGCATATGACAGATCTATCTCTTTTCCATGATGATCAAATGCAATATCGTCTTCATTTTCAATCACAAGTCGTTCCTGAAATTCAATTTTTATTTTATTTTTCCATGTTGGTTCTAATTTACTAAACATACTCTTTTTTTGAGATATTGGATAGACTTTATCATCTATGATTAATTCACGGACGTTTTTATCAACATGTATCGTATGCTTTGTATCTCGAATAAAATCTGCTGAATATTTACCTGATAGTAACAAACATGCTTCATAAAATAACTTTAATGAGTGAAGATGGATTTCACTTTTTTTTGGCTTTCTTAATAACGTCTGAAACAGTTTTACTTTTCTGTTATCAACCATATCTTCTGCAACATCTAAATCCATTTGCGGTTTCAAAGTGATTTTTCTGATTTTAGGATTAATTTTTGCCAATTTTATTACTTTTAGTTATCTGAATCGTTTTTAAATTCATCTAACACATAAAACATATACATAATTTTTAGGTGATATAACTATGAATAAAGAAAATATTTTTTCCAAATCAGGAATAGCGAGTAAGAAAGCAAAAACACACTACTTTACTGGTCAAGTGTCTGCAAAAGATATTTCAGCTGTAATAAAGCCCACAACTGAAAAAATATACCATGTCACATTCAAAAATGGTTCTAGAACAAAATTACATTATCATGATGGTGGTCAAACATTAATCGTTACAAATGGATATGGTAGTTTAATTATCTATCAAAAAACTGGTAAAACTAAAGAAAATTTTTCAATAAAAATTACAAAAAAAATTAAACTAAAAACTGGTGACTGTATTCACATTCCTGCAATGAAGTTTCATACGCATGGATCTATAAATAAAAAAATTAACTTTTCACATATAGCAATTAATTCATTTCCTAGAAAAAATAAGGAGCCAAAAACAATCTGGTATGAATCTGATTTTAAACGGAATGTATCTAAGGTGTTAAAATGATCTCAAAAAAAATTGAAAGTTTAGATTCTTTTCTTGGTGAGGAGGGTTCAGAAATAAAACAGATTTTTCATCCTGATAACACATCAAATGATATACGATATAGTTTGGCACATACAGAAATTCCCCCCGGGAAAAGTTCCAAGCCACATAAAATGAAAAGTGCTGAGGTGTTCTTTGTTCTGGATGGAACAGGGGTTATACATGTGAATGAACAAACTGAGAAAATTGAGAAAAATCAATCAATCTTTGTACCACCACAGACTATCCAATATTTGGAAAATACTGGAGAACGACATCTTAAGATTTTATGTATTGTAGATCCTGCTTGGAAACAAGAGGATGAAATGCTAATCTAGAACTATTTTTATTACATTATACAGTATTGAATATAGTTGGACTCACATAATGCATGCCAAATACTCTCTGTAAATAATAACGCATCATTTGATGAGATCAAATATTCATATCGAAAATTGGTATTAGATCTACATCCTGATAAAAATAAAAATAATAATAGTGATATAATGTTTAAGAAAGTTACCGAAGCATATCATTTCTTAAAAAACCAAAACAAGCGTTCAAACAATCAAAGTTCCTTTTCAAAAAAATCACAAAATAAACCAAAAACAAATTCAAAGTATAAATTTTACAAACGAGAGAATTGGGGTTCCAGCGGAAAAAACAGGACTCCTGAAGAAAACTGGAGTAAATTCACTCAAGAATTTGAAGAAAATAAAGATTGGTGGAAGCAATATGAGAAAAAATTCTGGGAAGATTATGACTCTACTACAAAGCAGAATATGCCAAGAGATGAACCACAGCAATTCAAAACTAAAACAGCTAAGATTGATCTTGGAGTACAAGTTGACAAAAGTTTATGCATAGGATGTTGTAGTTGTGAAACGATTGCACCTGGTGTTTTTTCAGTTGGAGATAAAGAACAGATGAATCCAAAATCACATGTCTATAACAGAAAAGGTGCAAGTAATTTGAAAATATTAAATGCCGCAGAGACATGTCCGACCAAAGCTATACAAGTGGATAATTTAGACGAGGGTAAAAGACTCTTCCCATACTAGTTAATTCGAAGTTTACTGCATAACTCATCCATTTCAGAATCTGATAATTCTGGTTTTTGTGAAAACATAGAATGTACCGCTCCTGCAGAGTCATCTTTGGTTCTTGGAATCAGATGTACATGTACATGTGGTATCTCTTGACCACTATCTTTGCCATTATGAACTGCCACCAAAGTTGCACCTGTCAAAGAATCAACTTTGGAAATAAGACTATGAACCATAGAGAATATTTCGGTGTTAATATCAGTTGGTAAGTCCTGAAGTTTTTCATAATGATTTTTTGGAATTACAAGTGCATGTCCCCTTGCCAATGGAAATGCATCTAAAAATCCTATACATGATTTTGTCTCAACAAGAATTTTTGCTGGAATTTCTTTTGATGCTATTTTACAAAAAATACATCTGCCATTAATCTGAGGCAATAGTTTTACCACATACCGCCAGATTCTTGGAATCCTTGCTTACCATCCATCTTTTTCTCTGGTACATTACCATGAGCTTTTTTCATATGGCGTTCAAGTCTTTCTGGTTGATGTAATTCCAATCCACATTCTTTACATTTGGTTTCGGTTGATTTTCCTTTTCCGAAAAGACCCATACAGTATAATTTCTATGAGCTTATAAAACGGTTTTTCATACAATATTCGTTGACTATTAAAAACATCACAGTATTAGGTTCTGGCGTGATGGGGCATGGTATAGCACAGGTTTCTGCTACAGCAGGATATAATATTGTATTACGAGACATCAAGCAAGAGTTTCTGGATAAGGCAATGGAAAAAATTCGCTGGAGTTTAGACAAGCTTGTCACTAAAGAAAAAATATCAAAAGAGGAAGGTGATGCAATCTTTTCAAGAATTACACCAATTGTAGATTTGAATAACGCAGTAAAAGATGCTGAATTGATTATTGAGGTGGTGCCAGAGATAATGGATTTAAAAAAACAGGTGTATGCAGAGTTGGACGAGGTAGCAAAACCAGAGGTAATCTTCGCATCAAACACAAGTACACTACCAATTACAGAGATTGCAAATACAACATCACGTCCTGACAAATTTATTGGAATTCATTTTTTCAACCCACCACAACTAATGAAACTTGTCGAAGTAATTCCAGGTGAAAAAACATCGCAAGAAATAACTAATCTGACACAAGAATTTGTAAAATCAGTAAACAAACAGGCAGTGGTATGCAGAAAAGATGTTCCAGGATTTATCATAAACAGACTTTTCATTCCAATGGTTCATGAGGCATGTTATTTACAAGACAGAACCGGTGCTACGCTTGAAGAGATTGACTCTGCTGTAAAATTCAAACTCGGTTTTCCCATGGGAATTTTTGAACTGGCAGACTTTACAGGTATGGACGTAATTCACAAGGCAACTGTTGAGATGTACTTGAGAGACAAAAAAGTGATTAGACCTCACACGGTAGTTGAAAAAATGTTTGATGAGAAGAAATTTGGTCAAAAATCAGGAGAAGGGTATTACAAATATTCTGATGACAAGTATGAAAGAGTGGAACTGTCTGAAGAACTTGCACAAAAGTGTAATCCTATCCAACTTGTTGCAAATGTTCTAAATAATGCGGCGTGGTTGATCACAAACGGTGCAAGTGATGTTGAAGAGATTGAAAAGGCGGCAAGACTTGGTCTAGGTTTGAGAAAGCCATTGTTTGAAACAGCAAAAGAAATTGGAATTAAAAATATTGTAGACGAACTAAACAGGCTTGCAGAAGTACATGGTGAATTTTACAAGCCAGATCCACTCTTAGAATCTATGATTTAGTTTGTTCTAGTATGTAATTAACAGCATCCTTTGGAGTCTCAAATCCCACAATTTTGACATTTTCTCTGTGATCAATAAATTGATCAGAGTATTTCGTTGCCATTCCACCTGAGTTTTTGAGAGTTGCAATGGGTTTTTTGTACATGTAAGCTGCACATATCTCCGATAATGTTCCCGAGCCACCACCTACAACGATAACACCATCTGCGGAGAGTGCGTTAAGAAAGTCTCGTGATAAACCCATTCCAGATGGAACTACAATGTCACAAAATTCGTTTGCCATGGTAGAGTCATCTTGTGGAATAATACCAACGGTCAATCCTTCAGAATCTTTTGCTCCATGTGAAGCAGCCCTCATTACACCACCAAGTCCTCCTGTGATTAATACTGAGTCAGATTTTGCAACTTCTTTACCAGTTTCATATGCTATAGATTCCAGTTCAGGTGTACAACCATTGTCGTTATTGCCAATAACTAAAATCTGACGCATTTTTCCCATACACGACAGATAATTTTAGGCCAATATAGTTTTTCAAAATAAAGTAAGAGTTATTAAAAAAGAAAAACTGGTTTATGTATGGAAAAACGTTCAATGCCAGTTTGTTTCACTAACGATCAATACAAAATGATCGAAAAATACGCACAAAAAAATGGAATGCTAAATGCCAGTCAAGCATTAGAAGACCTTCTTAAGGAAATCTAAGTGCATTTTTATTTTTAATTTGTTTTCATAATTTAATTAGATCTAGATTTTACAACATTCATGGGCTTGTTCAATAAGGAACCTGCAATTTGTACAATATGTAAAAAACCAACAAAACACAAACATAAACCAAAAAAAGAATGGTATATTGAGGCACCACTATGTGGTGACTGTTACATGGATAAAATGCGGGATGAGTATGATGCCAATATTAAATCAAAGTGTATTACATGTGGAACACAACAAAAAGTTACAGATTTGTGGGAACCACGTTGGCAGTGGGATATGCAGGGTTTGTTGTGTAAAACATGTTTTGATAAAAAAGAAACTGATTTTGATAAAAAGAAGGAATTTTGCACTATGTGTGGTGCAAAATTAAGTTTTTTTAGATATTCACCAAAAAATCATTGGAAAGTAGATGGTAAACTATGTAGAAAATGTTGGGATACACAAAAAGCAGAGAATGGATGATGATTTTTTCTAAAAAATTTTCTTGCCAACACTGTGATAAAAAATTTAAGAAACATGAAGAATTAATGGCTCATCTACAAGTCACACATTACAAGGATTTACCATATGACTGTAAAGAGTGTAATCAAAATTTTTCAAATATGGAAGACATGAGGACACATTTACAGAGATTTCACAGTTACAAAAAAAACAGAGATTAAATTGCTTTTACTGTCTTTACCAGACTTGATCTCTCTTTTGTGAATACACGAAATCCACATATACATTTGATCTCAGGTAATCGACTTAATTCTTCAAGCATTGTTTGATTACCACATCTAAGGCACCTGTATACAACATCAAATTCCTCTTCAGGTATATCTTCAATTGATTCAGTAGAATTTTCTTCTGCCATATTACTTCAATGATAATTCAATATATACATCATCTGGAATTTTTAGACGCATTAACTGTCTAATGGCCTTATCATCTGCGTTTAAATCAATTATACGTCGATGCATTCGCATTTCCCATTTATCATAAGTCTCTGTTCCATTTCCACACGGTGATTTTCGCGTTACAATGTTAAGGCGTTTAACTGGTAGTGGTGTTGGACCTTTAACTTTAACACCGGTTTTCTTACCTATACCCATAATTTCATCACATACATCTCCAAGCTTTGGAAGACTAATACTGGTTAATTTAATGCGAGCATTTTGAGCCATTATGACTCCTATACGGTGTGTTTTTCGGTAATTTCTTTAACAACACCGGCAGCAATTGTTGCACCCATATCTCTTAGTGCAAATCTTCCCATCTCTGGGAATTCTTGGAATGTTTCTATTGGTGTTGGTCTTACTGGTCTAATTGTAACTATAGCAGAATCTCCAACTTTAAGGAATTTTGGGTTTTCTTCATCAGTTGCACCTGTAGCAGGATTAATTTTTGCATTGAATGCGGTAATTGTG
>Ga0315338_1001033_pt1 | contig 41918 bp, 44 predicted proteins | sample ASW8metaG_FD_204518 | JGI IMG/M metagenome (GOLD analysis project Ga0315338, IMG submission 204518) | Ammonia-oxidizing marine archaeal communities from Monterey Bay, California, United States - ASW #8 | ecosystem: Environmental > Aquatic > Marine > Coastal | place: USA: California | collected... | reverse complement strand
GCCAGGCCTCCAGTCGGCCTGCGGCCTCATTACGCCCAGGCATTGACTTCCTCTACAACTTGAAACATACCGTCAACACGCCCAGACTAACACTAGCTCTGGCCTAGTTCGGGTAACCCGACCAGGTCCATCCGCCCGTGCACTCCTTGACGACTCATCGATTTCTTTTCAGAGCGCTTCAGATTCGCGGCGATCTGGTTATAGGACGCCTTGCCGGTAAGGACCGCCTTGAAGAAGGCTCAGGACAAATCCCTTCGCTGAGAACTTCGCACTGCTGCGCGAGATGAGTTGGCTTTCTCTTGCGAGAAGATCGAGTTGGGAGAACAATCCTTTCGAGCGGTCGGCAAGCTTGGAACCAGAAATGGTTTTGAACATGCCGAGCTTGCCCGCCTGCTCATTATGTCAACCTCTAACCCGACTATTCCACGCTGTTAATCACTGGAAACCAACCAGTTACGACACTAAGTTGACGCGAATGGCGAGATCGCCGCGTGCTGTAGACTTGGTGTGATACATATGACGAAACCAACGGTATATATTCTCTATCATTTTTTCTATCCCGATAATGTGGTCAGTGCGGAGCACAAAGCCGAGCTGGCAATGGGGCTGGTTGATCGAGGTTGGGATGTGACGGTGCTGACCAGTAATCGTTTTTGCCGTGACCAGAAGGGCGAGATTGACTGCTTAGATGAACAGTGGAATGGGATGCGCATTATTCGTGTTCCTCGCAAGCCGTGTGATCAATCGTCCATGATCGGCCGGTTTCGTAATTCATTCGCCATTCAATGTGGATGGTTTCAGCGACTGAAAACCTTGCCGGACCCGGATGTCCTAATCTTAGGTACGGATCCCCAGTTTTCACAGTTTATGTTTCCTTTGCTGAGAAAACGAATGCCCGATACCCGTTTGGCGCTGTGGGGGTTTGATCTGTATCCAGAAATCCTCGAGGTAATGGGTTCTCCTGTGATTGCGCTTTGCGCTAAGGCGATGCGGCCGCTCATGAAAATTCTCTACCGTCCGGTTGATCTGTTGGCGGACATCGGGCCATGTATGCAACAACGACTTTCGGCGTATGCTCCTCACGCTCTACGTGAAACATTGGTGCCTTGGGCATTGGTCGAGATGGGTCAGTCGGGAGCGCCGGACTCACGAATTCGTGAAGAGCTGTTCGGGGATGCTCAGGTTGGGATTCTCTATTCGGGGACGATTGGGCAGGCGCACGTGTTCGAGAAGTTTATTCGACTTGCTCGTGATCTCCGCAATCGGGGTGCTTCGGTGGCGATTTGCTTCGCAGGGCATGGGAATCGTTATGCTGAAATGCAGTCCATGGTTACGACTGAGGATACGAATATTCGTTTTGCCGGATTTTGTCCCTTGGAGGAGCTCGGCGCGCGTTTGGTTGCTGCTGATTTGCATATGATCAGTCTTCGCAGTGGCTGGGAAGGAGCCGTGGTTCCGTCAAAGTTTTTTGGTGCGTTGGCTGCCAGTAAGCCCGTGCTGTATGATGGTGCTCCGGAATCAGATATCGGTGTTTGGATTAAAGATTTAGATCTTGGAATCCTTTTGACCGATGATAGTCTTGAAGATGCTGCACAACGAATTATAGAATTCGTTGATAACAGAGAAAAGTTGAAGATTTGGCAGCAGGCGGTACTATATATCTATAAAGAAAAATTTTCACGCGATTGTGTAATTGATCAATGGGATCGGGTTATGCGATCGATGCTGTAAAGTGAACGTTTCGTTAGCAGGAAAAGGTGAGTGAAATGAAGAAAGCATTAGTTTGTGGAGCGGGTGGTTTTATCGGCGGCCATATGGTTCAACGATTGAAGAGCGAAGGATATTGGGTGCGCGGCGTGGATATAAAGCCCCATGAGTTTTGTGAGTCACCTGCAGATGATTTCGTTGTTGGCGACTTGAGGGATCCCCGCGTTGTCGCGGATGTGGTTGACGAGGGTGTGGATGAAATTTACCAGTTTGCGGCAGATATGGGCGGCGCTGGATACATTTTTACGGGCGAACACGATGCCAGTGTGATGCATAATTCGGCTCTTTGTAATTTGAATGTGGTGCATGAGGCTGTGCGCAAAAATGCGGGCAAGATTTTCTATTCTTCTTCTGCGTGTATCTATCCGGAGTCGATTCAAATGGACCCTAATAATCACGGGTTGAAAGAAGATATGGCTTATCCGGCCGGGCCGGACAGTGAGTACGGATGGGAAAAACTTTTTTCCGAACGGATGTATATGTCGTACCACCGGAATCATGGGCTGGAGGTTCATATTGCACGTTTTCATAATATTTTTGGGCCATATGGAACCTGGACCGGTGGAAAAGAAAAAGCCCCCGCAGCCATGTGCCGAAAAATTGCTGAGGCGGGGGACGGCGGTGAAATTGAGGTTTGGGGCGACGGGTTACAGACTCGTTCGTTTCTGTATATCGATGAGTGCATTGAGGCCGTGCGTCGCCTGATGGAGTCAGATTTTATGGGGCCTGTGAATATTGGCTCCGATGAGATGATTTCGATTAATGATCTCGCATTAATGGCTGCGGATATTGCCGGATTTGATACTAAGTTGAATAATATCCCGGGGCCGACCGGTGTGCGGGGACGTAATTCAGAAAATTCGATGATCCATGAAAAGCTTGGATGGGCGCCCGGGCAGACTTTGAGAGCGGGTATGGAAAAAACGTATGCCTGGATTACGGAGCAGGTCGCTCAGTCTAAATAGAACGTGGAGCGTGTTGCGGGTGCTTCCGAATGGTCGAGTGGGTGCAAATAGGAGTAAGAAAATATGCCGAGTTTAAAAAGACGGGTTAAAACTTTTGGAAAACTCGTATTGAGGAAGGGTTTTGAACTGGGACAGTGCGTTGGTTTTGATGTGCTTCCTCGGCATTTTTATTCAGAAATCCCCTCGATTCATGAACTGAAAAACTCAACTTCATGGAAAGAACCCTATTCCATGATGGGGGTCGATGGCGCGGATGCTGAGGGTCAGGTTGAGTTCGTGAGAGACTGCTGTCCGTCATCAATGGTTGAAGAGATAAAGGCAAAAAGTATCCATATGGATGCATCAAAAATGAACGGCGAAGTTGGCTTTGGCCCGATAGAAGCTGATTTTCTTTATGCATTTGTGGCCGCCAAGAAGCCCGATCAGATCGTCCAGATCGGTTGCGGAGTTTCTACGGCGGTTTGCCTTCTTGCTGCAGAATACGCTGGATACACTCCAGAGGTGATATGTATTGAGCCGTATCCAACCGACTATCTTTTGCAGGAGGAGCGGCAAGGGAGAATCACCCTTATTCGTAAACAGGCTCAATTGCTCGATATTGCAGTGATTGACGCACTCAGCGATAAGGTGTTGTTTTTCGTGGATTCTACGCACGCATTAGGGCCGCCGGGGGAAGTGAGTCGTGTCGTTTTAGAAATGCTTCCACGTTTGAAATCCGGAGCCTGGGTTCATTTCCATGACATCAGATTTCCCTACGACTATAATCGGACCATTCTGGATAAAGATCTTTTCTTTCAGCATGAAAGCGTTTTGCTTCATGCATTTCTCTCATTCAATAGCCGGTTTCGCATCTTAGTATCTCTGTCTATGCTTCATTATTCAAACCCCGTGGATCTTGCTGAATGTCTTCCGAATTATCAGCCGGATGAGAACGATCAGGGATTGGGTAAAGGGGACGGTCATTTCCCGAGCTCAACCTATCTCGAAGTAATGGGATAATATTGAGCTGTGGACTAGTTTTGTTGTTTCGCCTCTGATAGAAATTGTTTAATACCTTTGCACCCCCACCTACCCCGGCCCGTGAAGCTCTAGGAAATCAGAGCTGGAAAAGAAATTTCCTAGCAATTTGAAACCCCCGCGGATTCATCGATACTCCAAGCCATGAAGAGCCTCATCCTCTCCTGCAGCCTGAGCGAAAAGAGCAAGAGCCGCAAAATGGCGGAGGAACTGGAGCGTTTTTGGAGAGACCAAAACAACGTCGACCTGGAGGTTCTCGACTTGCGGGATCTCGCCCTTCCCCCTTGCGACGGCGGAAGCGCCTACGGTCACCCCGCCACCAGGAAACTCGAGGCCGCGCTCTCCGCGGCCGACGCCGTGGTCTTTGCCGTCCCAATTTACAATTACGACGTCAACGCCGCTGCGAAAAACGTGATCGAACTGGCCGGACGCCATCTCACGGACAACGTGGCTGGGTTCCTGTGCTCGGCAGGGGGACACCGGAGCTACATGGCCGTCATGGCGGTCGCCAACAGCCTGATGCTCGACTTCCGCACCGTGATCGTCCCTCGATTCGTCTATGCGGGCGGCGATGAAATCCGGGAGGGCGAGGACCTGAGCGAACCGATCCGTGAGCGCCTTGCCAAGTTCGGAGTCGAATTCCAGAAGCTGGCGCGTGCAGTGCACCAAGCGTAGAATATGGGTCGATGAGAGGGAACTCAGCTCACCCGACGCGATCGTCGCTCGGTTTCGGAGCTCTCGCTTGCAGCGCCCTCATGGATCGGGCAGGCGCAACCCGTGGCACCATCGAGCGGCACTCCGCCGTTCGCGCCCGCAGCGTGATCTTCCTCTTCATGGAAGGCAGCGTCTCGCAAGTAGACTCCTTCGACTACAAGCCCATGCTGGCAAAGCACCACGGACAGGATCCGCGCAAAGCGATCGGCAAACTCGAGAAGACGCAGTTCGAAGCGGTGGGCAAGGTCCTCAAGTCGCCCTGGAGGCATTGAATGGAATCAAAACGATCAGCCAGATCGCTCAAGATGAGGGGGGTCCACCCTGATCGGACCACCATTTTTGGGCCAGTTTGAACGTTAGGTTCCGGGGATGGTTTCTAGGTTCGCCACTTTGTTGGCAAAGTCATCAGGACTTTGGAAGCCCAATTTGCTGTGTGGTTGGATGTGGTTGTAGAAGTTGCGCCATTCTTCGATGACAACACGGGCTTCGGTCACGCTCAGAAAGACCTCCTGATTGAGGCATTCGTCACGCAATCGGTTGTGGAAGCTCTCGATGTGACCGTTCTGCCAAGGACTACCCGGATCGATGTAGATCGTTCCCACTCCAAGCTCCTGGAACCAGTCCTGGACCTCTCGGGCGATGAACTCGCTTCCGTTGTCACTGCGAAGATACTTCGGCACTCCTCTCTGCGGGATGACCTCCGCCAAAGCATTGAGCACGTCCCCACTCTTGAGCTTTCGGTTCACTTCAATCTTCAGGCACTGGCGGCTGTATTCATCAATGAGGGTGAGCATCTTCAGGGCGTTGCCGTCATCGGTGCGGTCATGGACGAAGTCCCAGCTCCATACCTCATTGAGGGCTCTGGCCTTGGTCGGATGAGCTGTGGAAATGCCCTGCGCCGTTGGCGGGGAGCCTTGCCCTTCACTCCCAGGCCTTCCAGGCGTCGCACCTTCTGCACCAGCTTCCGACTGACCTTCCAGCCCTCCCGCACGAGCAGTGCTCGGATGCGACGATAGCCATAGCGAGGATACTTCCTGCTGACCTGAAGGATTGGACTCAACAAGACGCCTGGCCTTTTCACGAGCCTCCTGCGGGCGATATTGGCAGCTCGAGCGGTGCAGTCCCATGTAACGGCAGGCTCGGCGCACCGAGCAGATACCCTTCTGCACGACGCGCTCAACTGCCTGCCGCTTCGCGGATGCGCTCACCACTTTTTTTTGAGGGTCTCCTCGAGCACACGGTTCTTGAGCATTTCATCAGCCAGCATCTTCTTGAGCTCACCGTTCTCGGATTCCAGTTCCTTGTAGCGCTTCGCATCCGCCATCTCCATCCGGCCATACTTGCGACGCCAGCGGTAAAAGGTTTGCTCGCTGATGTTGGCCTCGCGGCACACTTCTTCGACGGTTTTTCCTCCGTCGGCTTCGCGCAGGAGCTTGATGATTTCTTCGGTTGTATGTCTCTTTTTCTTCATTTTGGTTCTGGGTTACTCCCAGAACCTAACGTTCGCAATGGCCCAGTTTTTGGCGGTCAACTCACCTCCAATTCCTCCGCCCTAAAGAAGAAGGCAATAAAACCAAAACCTCCCAGCACTCTAGTTTGAACCTGTCCACTGCGAGGGGTCAGGCCACCCGGATTACATAAAACAACTGCCCTTTGGTTAATGATTTAGAAATGCAGCCCGTTGCATAGTTAACCGAACAGACCTCTTCCACCTCTAAACCAGATCTCTTCAACAATGAAGACACTTCAAAAGGTACAAACAAATGCCCCATTGATGCGAAAGACTTACCGGATATATCCCAATTGTACGAAGCGTCCCCCCGTTTTTCATCAAATCGAATCAGGTCAATCAAACGCCGTCCTAGTACCCTTGCACTCCCGTAGGCCGCTGCATTGTGACGGTTGTTTAGATCAAAAATAATTTTGCCACCGGGGAGGAGCATCTTCTTCAGATCCTGAAAGACTTTTAACCTTTCGGAATGAGACGGAATATGCCCAAAAACATTCCACAACGCCAAAATCCTCGAAAATTTCCGCTCCCCTAATTGGTCCAAAATCTTCCCGGCGAGGACGTTATGCACCTCTATGTCCTTTTCCCGACAGAGAGCGGCCATCTTACCGCTTGGCTCAATAGCAACAGGAGACTCTACGCCGCATTCTTTAGATATCTTCGCCAACCGCCTTCCGTCACCAGAGCCGACGTCGAGAATAGAATCATCGCTAGAAACGCGATCGATCACCAATTGATCAATCGCTTCTAGATAGGATTTTTTAGTTAATGAATAGTCCTCATAATGAGACGAAATTTCATCGTAAGCAGCAATTGTTTCATTATCTTCCACCGGATTACTATTTCTCCCTTTCTCAGATACTACCAAGCGGTCCATCCGCCATCCACCATCAAATTCTGACCTGTGATGTAAGACGAATCTTCTGACAGCAGAAATCTTATCGCACGGGAAACTTCAGCCTCGGTAGTCATCCGACCCAAAGGCACCCTTTTATTATATCGCTCCAGAAATTGTTCTGAATGACCGCGTTCGATACCTCCGGGGGAAATTGAATTTACTCGAATCGGGGCAGTTAACATTGTGCTCATCCATTTAGACATCTGGATTAATCCTCCTTTACTCGCAGCATATGCAGCAGGATTAGTCATATTCAGTCCCTCATAGAGAGACGGATCAGGCGCAATGGCACCATACATAGAACTAACGTTGACGATCGATGGCACGTCCGACTTCTGAAGCAACGAATAAAGCGACTGGCAGACAAAGAAAGGCGCCAGCAAGTTCACCTGCATTACCTTCATCCAGGCATCATAACCCTCCTCTTCAAAGGGAACACCCCATCCCGGGCAATCATCATAAAAGGCGGCATTGTTCACAACATAGTCGACCGAATCAAAACTAGCGCTCACCGCTTTCTCTATTTCGGCAAACGAGTCTTTCCGGAGAAGATCGACCGATAATGAAATATTCGTAGTCCCAAATTTCCCGGCAATATCTTCGGAGAAACTTTCGACAGCCCCTGGATTCTTGTCTACCAAGACCAAATTCACCCCCTCTGAAGCCAAATCCTCACATAACCTCCTACCAAGGTGGCCGGCTGCTCCTGTTATCAATGCAGTCCTATTTTCCATATCAAAGCTTAAGATCAAATGGGTTGCTTAATAATAGGTCGGCGACATGCAGGTCAAACTCAGTGTCAATATCAAGTGCCCGTTCCGGAGGAACCAAACTGTAACCAACCTTTCCGCTCATGAGTGAAGCACACCCTTTTATATATTCGGCACCAGCCACATAAACCGCTGTAGTCACATCATAGACTTCGGGAACATCTTGGCGACGAACAGCATCAACCTCTTTTATGAGCACTTCCAACAAACCGTCTTCAGAAACTTTTACCATATTCAAATAGGGACTTCGTTGACTAGGCGAAATCCCAAACAGAATATCGCAAGATACTTCGCGAAATCGCCTGATAGCATTCTCTATATCCTCAACAACCCTAAGTGGTGAAGTTGCCGGAAGTGATAAAAAAAATGGAGAATCACCACCGGAAAAGACCTCTGAATAGAAATCAATCGCGTGACGCCACGCATCAACTTCCGAACTGTGATCCAAAGCCAATTCATCGGGCCTTAATAGAATTTCAGCCCCAAACTCCCGGGAGACCTCTGTAATTTCCTCTGAGTCGGTAGATACCACGACCTTATCGACTAGCGAACAAGATAACGCGGTTTCAATTGAATGAGCGATCAGCGGCTTACCTGCGACCACCCGAACATTCTTTCGAAGAACATCCTTTGATCCTCCTCGAGCAAAAATAAATGCAATTTGCATGATGCTTAAATTGGAACTCGGCTCCCAGTTTGGTTGGATTGCTTCGCTTTCTCGACGATTTCAATCACCTTTTCGGCAGACGGAATACCCGCCCAATCGGTGAAGTCCTCGGTTTCAGGGTATCTAGGTCGATACCCTTTCAGAGACTGATAGAAAAATGCGTCGAATTGGCGCAGGTACATCTCGTTTCCAGTCGACATCTTCGAAACGGGAAAATCCCTGCCCTTCGGGTTATCCACATCGAAAATCTTAATTTCCTCATTAATCAGGTCAGCTTTCATTGTTGCCTCAGAACCGACGATCTGAAACGACATTTGAGGAACCCTTTGGAGAAAATCCAATCGCAAAGACATCTTGCAAGCATGCTTTTGTTCCGGTTCAAATATCAGGAGCGCGTGATCCTCAACATCGAGCTCTAAGTCACTAATTTTCGAGCAAGAGCAATAAACTGAACCAGGCCAGCCCAGCAGCCAGGTCGCATAATCAATCTCGTGACTAAGTTCAAGCAAGGCACCCCCACCCAATTTCTTCTGCGCGCTTACTCCGCGACGGTAATCGGACTCCGGGCGCCAGTCCGGGAGATATTGACCAACATGAATGTCTGCAAGCAAGGGACGCCCTAATAGAGACGAACTCCGTATCTTTTTGATATCTTGGAATATTGGCTGAAACCGCAACACGTAGCCTACCATTACAAAGGGCCATTTCTCAATCACGCTTAATTTCTTCAAGTCATCGGCCGCTCCTGCCAACGGCTTCTCGATGAAAGACGGAATACCCAATTCTATGAATGGAACGGCTATTCTGATATGCTCACTTGCAGGCGAGGCAACGATGAGAAGATCAGGCTTATAACTAATTCCGTCTTCCATTCGATAGAAAAAATGATCTACCCCTTCCGAATCCCCCTCAGCTAATTTGGTATGCAACTTTAGCACTCCCACCTCAGCGGCAGGAAGGAGCTCCTTAACATTCCTGAAATGCCGTTTCGCAATACTACCGAAGCTAGAAATTAATACCTTCATTGATAACCCAATCTAACGAGTTACAAATCTGTCCAGAGTATAGGTTCGTCATGCTCCTTATCTTCACCAAGCTTTCTCCCGACAATCTTCTCAATATCAGCGGGGGCAACCGCGCCTTCTACCTCAGGGCGTTTGATGCCAAGATCTTCGAATCGAAGCACATGCCCCGCCGCCATAAAAGCATTACAAGTTACACTTTTTCGGATAAGAGGAATGTTTTTCGCCTCGATAGCAGCAGGCACCTTCAACCCAGACCCAAGTGCCGCGTTTGTTTTTCTCACTGTTTTCACAAAATTAGTCAGCTCGCCAATATCGAGAGACGCCTTATGATCAGGCCCCGGTAGATCTCTATCCAAGGTGTAGTGCTTTTCAATTGTCGTAGCACCAAAACTAACCGCCATTATTGCAGCGAGTCGGCCCTCCGAGTGATCGGAATAACCGACCGGAAGCTTCATCGCTGCCTGAAGACTTTTAATAACGGTCATATTCAACTGATCAACGGGAACAGGGTACTCCGAAACACAATGCATCAGAGAAATCTCTCGATCTCCGCAATCTTCGATCCAATCGACAACCGTTGCACACTCCGCCATCGTCGAGGCTCCTGTGGACACCAGAAGGGACTCGAACTTCCGGGCCATATGCTTAATAAGCGGCTTGTTAGTGATATCAGGAGAAGGGACCTTGACGCTCTTGCAACCGAGAGTATCCGCAATAAAGTCGACACTTCCTACATCGAACCCGGTGCAAAGAAACCCTACTCCGAGTTTTTCACACAACTCAAAGGCTCCGACTAGCATTTCATCAGTCAATTCCAGGCCTTTAGCCATTTCAAGCTGACTGGAGGAATCCACACCACTTTGCTGGTATTCGGCAAGAGCAGCAAACTTGGAAATCTCGCCTTCTGAATTGAACCTCTGAAATTTAATCACGTCCAAGCCTGCGCTAACACCTTTCTCGATCAGCTCGGTAAGCATCTGGGGATCCTTGTTGTGATTGACTCCTATTTCACCAATGACAACGCAATACGATTGATCCGTAAGATCATAATCTCTCGAAATAAAATTCATGATTTTATGCTACCTGTAAAATATCAACCTGCCCAAACCCGGCTCCGAATTTCCAAACTCTAGCCAACGGGCTACGACCAAATCATACGCATCTTGATCGACCACTCTTTTCCCGATTTCATAAACCGTTGAATCTGTGGCGTTACGAGATTTAAACTTGTACAATGGGTCATCATCGGTTGTCGTTCGCCCCCCTCCCATGGTTAGATATCTAACGCCCAATTCAATCAAATGCGAGGTCATCTTAAAGAGACAAAGATTTCCACAACCATTTCTCATAAAGTCAGCGTCGTTAGCGCCCAGGTGATAGAGTGACCCTTCCCCATGTGCGAGAGCGATAGCTCCCGAAACAAGCTTTTCCTCGTTATAAATGCACGATATGAACACCTCTTCCTCATCCAAGTTGAGAAGGTGGTCATAGTAAAGGTCACCATAGTCGAAAAACGTGGTCGACTGATTTCGCTGCATAGTACGTTGGTAGAGCTCGCGAAACGCATCCAAGCCCGCACTCAAAGATTCAATTCTGCCGATCAACCCGGATCTCTCGGCTCGATGAACCATATTCCTTGTCTTCCCTCTCAAATTTGCAAAATATTCTTTGCTGGTATCTGGCAAGTTGGAAAAGGCGATCGGCCGATTTGATGCAATATCACATTTGGGATGAGCCAAGTGATCGTTGTCTACGAAGCAACTAAACCTAACGAACTCCGCGATTACTTTTTGCGATTTCGACCACTCATCAAACTCGCTCCAAGCCCTCGAAAGAAAGTCCGAATCTGTCGTGCTCGAAAGCGGCCCGGAGTATCCGTAGACACTTGAAATGTCGCGAAACCCGGACTCCCAAACCTCTTCTCCATTAATGATATTAACAGGTGAAAGGAAGAAGGGGTAACAGAACGTATCGCCACCGCAATCGTAAACCCATAGCAACGCACTCCCCTCGGCCTCACGAGTTTCGTATGCACAATGATACTCAGGCAAATGACAGACGTCAAAAGGGGCACATCTGTTGAGCGCATCCCGCCATACATCGCGTTCAGAACATTTAACTATACTAATCGCTCCACTTTTCATCTATCGAAGCCATCAACGAATACCTTTTCCATCAGCTTTGAGTTGTAAAACTTATCAGCCACAAAGTCCGCCATCAGAGACAGGCAGTCGTGCTTCACATATGGGTTAGTACAATCTAGATTATCCTTCTGAAAGCGGGAAGACTTCAATTCCTTCATCGCCGACGCAAATTCCTCCAGGCCATATCCAATGTCGACTACGTTTGTGGCTCTTATTCGACCCGCCTGCCTCTCTCCGATATTGATAACCGGCAGCTGAAAGCTAGGAGCTTCCCAGATTCCGCTCGATGAATTACCAACCATGAAATCAGCATAAGACATGGCGCTGTAATAACCTTCCACCCCCATGCTTTCGACCAGAACGACATCAGACCGGTCATTCGCATACGATTGCAAGGCCTTATAGAAGTCGTTGCTCGCCACATCGGGATTAGGCGCTGTTATAATAATCGGCAGTTCAATCCGGTTAAGAACCTCAAGAAACAATTCAATTTGATCGGCAAACTCAACGTCATCAAAACTCGTGGGATGAAAGGTTGCCAACGCAAATCCCTCAGCTTGTGGTGACACCCCAAATCTTTCAAGAAATTCGCTGCGGCTTATGGGCTCAAAACTTTTTAAATGGGTAAGGGCTGGTTCACCTACGGTCTCAACCCTCCACTCCTCTTCACCAACCGCACACAGCCTTTCACTATGCTCCTCATGTGCTGTCATGTGAAGGTGCGAATGAGCTGATATCGCAAACCGGGTTTGGTTATCAGAAGACCCCAGGGTAAGATCCCCTCCGCTATGATGAATGACAGGTATATTGAAAAACTTACATACCGTAGCGACACCTAACATTTCCCAGCGATCACCAAGTATAAATACACAATCAGCATTCGCTGAATCCAAGATCTTTATCAAATCGTCGCACAATCGCACATATGCACGTGCGATCTCAATCGCGCTGTTATCGTCCTCCCCCAGAAAACTGGACGTGTAATCAATGCTAAACCCAGCTTTGGTAACGTCATTTACAGATTGACCAAACCGATCCAGAAGATGACTTCCGCCGACAAGCAACTCAAGAACAAATCGATTGTCATTTCCAAAAAAACGAAAAATCGGAGCTGTGGAGGCATAGTCTGATCGACTAAAGGTACAAAACAGAATCTTGATCGGCCCGCTATCCATATACAATACTCCAGTCGTTGATCAAGCGTTCAACAAATCTGGCAGCCCTTTTGAATCCAGATACAACTCTCGGCGGAAAAACGGCTTAACGTCGCGGAAAACCAGCAAAGGAAACTTCTCTTCAATCTCATTTGAAAGCCTGTCAATTTCAGCTTCATACCCAATCTTCGGTGATCTGAAGGTTGCCGGTATGTTGATAACATCTTTATCGACCAATTCCGCACCGCTCCTAATAACACCGAGGTTCTTACATTCCTCCCACGCTCCTGCCGCAAACCCTTCGGAATCATTCCAATCATCTGATCCCATCGTCGTTGGGCACTCACAGGTGATGAATGACATTCCATTGTCATCAACCTGAGAACTGATTCTACCCGCCGCTGCGGTTCTATAAGTGACCCCACCTACATCGAAATTCTGCAAATAGGTGAAATCCTTAATTTGATCTTCCTTTGTGACAAACGTTGTGAAAATCATCGAAGTGCCATGCACTAATTTATGAGCAGAGTTTTCGACATTTAGTAAATCACCCAAGCGTGATGTATTGTCATTAGCCCAGATGACTTTGTCAGCCACGACCTTTTGCTTATCTGTTGTCACTGCAATCCCGTCGCTCGTTTCATCGATTGAAGTAATCGATTCGTCGAGACTTATTTTAACGCCTCTGTTTTCCAACCAAACTTTCGCCCTGTCACACCAACCCTTCATTGCGTTTCCGTCAGTCGGATAAACCGAAACTAAGTCGTCAATTTTCCCCATAGACTGTCTACGAGCCGCCAGGACTCGATCAAGTTGGTCGTTGCTCTTCAAGACCTTCATTTCGTCATCGCCTAGAAACTTAAGGCGACCAAGCGAAGTACGGCGGATCGCCTCAGGCTCAACATCAGTGGGTGCAATCCCATAGATTCGCTCAAAAATATCACAGAAAATATTTCCGGCCGTTTTAGCATAACGATTAACCAAATAGTCTTTCAGTGTGGCCAATTCTGTATTCTCTTCACGAGCAGCCAACTCTACAATTTCCAGACAGATTTGCGCCTTCTGCTCGTGAGAAAGATGCGACAAATCGGGAAGGGAAAAGCCTTCAGTCACCTTATTATTAAAGGCACTAGTTGAGTCGTAAGGGATATCCTTTATCTGCCCCTGCATTATGTCATCAACCACGTTCGCGAGTTCCTGCGGAACCGAGTCAAAGACGTGCACACCCAAATCAACAGCGAAGTTCCCAAACACTTTGGAATACATAATTCCGCCGAATTTTTTCGACTTGTCGATGATATGGATTTCACAATCCCCCATATTGATCAACTCAAGGGCATCACAAAACCCCTTAAACCCTGCGCCAGCGATTACATACTTCTTCTTCAATTTTTGTCTCCTGTTCTTAACTTTAATCAACTTCGCCTTTTGCCTTTGAAAGATCAATTGGGTTTCCAACATCTATCCAGTTTTCCTCCAGATGAAAACGAACAAGCTTGCCTTTCTCGCCCAGCAAAACATCAAACAATTCGGTCATCGAAAAAGCGCCTTCGGGAAAAAAGTCCCAGACACGGGGATGAATAACATAAATCCCTGCGCTTATTTCATGAACGAACTCAGGCTTTTCCTCAATTTTTAAAATCTGTTCGTTTTTGACTTCCAGACAGCCGAAAGGAATTTGATGGACGTAGTCTCGACTCCCAATGACTACGTCAGCATCTGCCTTCTTTTGAGTCTCAAGTATTCCCTCCACGGAAAAATGGGAGATAATATCGCCATTCATCGCAATAACAGGATGCTTCGGTTTTCCCGGGTACAAGGCTAAAGCGCCTGCCGTACCGAGAGGCTGGTCTTCTCGAATATAGTGGATATTACAGCCAAATGCAGAGCCGTCGCCGAAATAGTCTTCAATTACTTCCTGAAGATAATTCACAGCCAAATAAATTTCCTTAATCCCCTGGCCGTTCAATTGAAGGACTATCCTCTCAAGGATCGGACGGCCCGCGACTTTCACCATCGGTTTAGGAATATGTTCCGTGATGGGTCTCAAACGCTCCCCCTTGCCGCCAACAAATACGACAGCAGCATTCGGGATGGACCGATTTGCCAACATCTCCTGTATCAAATGAATCCCCACCGGCTTACCCGATGAATCAAGAATGGGAAGCTGCTGGATGTAGAGCGATCTCATATAATCCAGGACCGTGGCACGATCGTCAGTACAAGAAACCGAAGCAAACACCTTGACCATCAAATCATTGATCGGATGATCCAATGAAACCCCCTTCAAAATGGCCCGACGACAATCACCGTTAGTCAACACGCCCGCAAGCTTGCCTTCATTATCGATGATTAGGACAATTCCTACACCGGAAACGCTTAGGCTTTCCAGAGCGCCCCGGAGATCACTTTTAGAAGAAACGCACGACAATCTGAAAGATCTCTGTTCAAGCTCCATAAGTTCTGAAATTAAAATCCCAAAATATCATTTATTCTTAGCCCAAAAGGGTCTGAGAACCACGATCAACCCAATAACCTCGATCCAGACGGAAGACAAATAGTTCGCCTGAAAAGAAATTCAGCATTACTGAGATTGGTCGAGTTACCCAAACTAGGCCAGAGCTAGTGTTAGTCTGGGCGTATTGATGGTATGTTTCAAGTTGTAGAGGAAGTCAATGCCGGCGCGTAAAGAGGCCGCAAACCGACTGGAGGCCTGGTGACCTGCTTCCAGTTTATGGCCCACGCGGAGTGAGAGGATCTGAGCTGTTCTACCATTGATCATTGGGTTGGCAAGAGCTCGAGGTGCGTTCTTCGACTCGGATGGCGCGAGGTTCCCGGAGGGGAGGCGAGGACAGCACTTTATTTGGGGCTCCCCCGAGTAGCGTTGCCACGCGCCAGGCTCCATCCTGGCCTGTACGGCCTGGGGTTCGGGGGAGCGGGACCCATGTCAAGTGATCCCGCAGCCTCCCCGAGGACAACCGGGACAATATCTACGCAGCCTTGCCTACCTTCGGTCTGCTTGGTTTCGACTGTGCTGAGGCGAACTCGTGGGGCGTCTGCATGCCGAGACTCCGGTGTGGTTTGATCCGGTTGAACTTCTGGCGCCAGTCTCCGATCACTACTCGGCTTTCGCTCAGCGTGTAGAACATCTCCCGCCCGAGGCATTCCCGGCGGAACTTGTCGTGGAAGCTTTGATGCTCTCCTCCGATCGCACTCCTTTGGAGCACGTCGCCTTCGGCTCCTGTCTATCTCGCTCCGCTCGTTTCCACGTAACCATTCTGCCAGGGGCTGCCCGGATCGATGTAGAGGGTTTTGATTCCCTCGTTCTCCAACCAGTCCCTCATGAGATTGGCGACAAATTCCGGCCCGTTGTCCGACCTGATGTAGCGCAGTGCTCCGTGCTGACCGATGAGTTGCTTCATCACCTCGCACACCTTCTTCGCACCAATGTGGCGATCGACATGCAGTTCATGGGTTTCGCGCGTGTATTCATCCACCACGCTCAACACCCGAAAAGCCCCTCCTTTCACCGTCCAATCATGGATGAAGTCCCAGCTCCAAACATGTCCCCGGTAGGAAGCCTTCTGGGGATGGCGCCCTGTGGACTGACCTGCACGGCGTTTCTTCTTTTTCGGTGGAGGCACACCGTCAAGCCCTCCTCGCGGCGCACCTCACGCACTCGAGTATTACTCACACGGCGTCTTTCCCTGCGAACCAGCCGCCCGATCTTGCCAGCCCCGAGCTCAGGATGCTCCCGGCTGAGATCGACGATGCTCTGCTCCACCAATTGCTTCTGCAGACTGGGAAACTTCGCGCGGTAACGATACGTCGAACGGTTCAGTCTCAAGAACCGGCAAACCTGGCGCTGACTGCAGCCCTCACGGGCAACGACCTGACGTCCCAACTCCCGGCGGTGCGCCACGCTTACAGCTTTTTCGATCGTCTCCTGCAGGACCTTGATGCCCAACATCGCCTCCGCATACATCTTCTTGAGTTCCGTATTCTCCTTCTCCAAGGCTTTCAGACGTTTGGCATCCGCCTCATCCATCTGGCCATACTTCTTGCGCCACCGGTGAAGGGTCGCGACTGAAATCTGCTTCTGCTGAGCGAAGCGCTCCTGACTTATTCCGCCGCCGTCGTATTCACGGAGCAATCGGATGATCTCTTCTGGTTTGTGTCTCTTTTGTTTCATTGTTCGAGGACCTGGCTATCCAAATCCTCTCACTCCTCATGGACCAGTCCTATTGGCGGCGGTCAAGATCATCAAAGTGAATGGCCCTGAGAGCGCTCTGGCGATCTCAGTCCTGATTACCAGCCGCCGCAGCGATCGTCGCCCGGCTCACTTCCAGCAGCTCAACCACTGGGATCGACAACTCACCCTCGTCCGCACCACCCCAGTATCGCATGATACCGCCCGACCCGATCAGAACCCTACGGCAGGTGGGCCAGCAAATCGTCCAAGCCGTCGCGGAATCCGACCCCGGGCGCCCAGCCATGCGCCTGCAGTCGGGAACTGCTGCCCAACGAATGTCGGATGTCCCCGGACCGGGCTGGCGCAAAGTGCCGCTCCACCCGCTGCCCCGCAATCTCGTCGAGCATAGTTAGCAGATGCAACAGGGAATTTTTTTGTCCAGTAGCCACATTAAAAAGTGCAAAGCGGTTTTCCGGATCTGCATCATTATCGGCTGATGACGGTCCGTTCTCCGTATCCCCTCCGGGTTGGGGCACTGCAATCTCCAACCCCGGAACGCCCTGACGTTCGATCCCCATCGCAAACAGGTTGGCCATCACGACATCCCGCACATGCACAAAATCTCGCGTCTGCGCACCATCGCCAAAGACCGTTACCGGCAACCCTTGCCGAACCCGGGTGGCAAAGATGGAAATCACGCCCGAATAGGGTGAGGACGGATCCTGCCGCGGCCCGAACACATTAAAATAACGGAGGGCCACACCTTCCAGCCCATACAGCTTCGCATAGGTGCGGAGATAATATTCACCGGTAATCTTGGCTGTGGCATACGGCGTCTGCGGATCCGGGAGCATGTCTTCGCATTTCGGCAGCTCCCGATCATCTCCATAAACCGCCGCCGAACTGGCAAAAACCATCCGCTTCACGTGATTCACCCGCGCCCCTTCCAGCACATTCAGCGTGCCTGTCAGATTAATCTCATGGTTGTCGCGCGGCCGTTCCACCGAATCCGCCACCGACACCAGCGCCGCTTCGTGAAAAATCCCGTCGCACCCTGCACTCGCCTTCAGGCAGATATCCGAATCACGGACATCCCCTTCAATAAAGGCAATCCGACTCCAGACGCGGGACAGGTTTTCCTTATGGCCGGACGACAGATTATCCAGCACCGTCACCGCATGCCCGGCCTCGACCAGCGCATCCGCAATATGGGAGCCGATAAATCCCGCCCCGCCTGTTACTAAATATTTCATCATTTTCTACTCCTCTCCGACTCCCATTCCCTCCCAACACTACTTTACGAAACCTTTCGTCCATATATATTGATAATACTGCCCAAATGAATCAAATCAATGATGTTGATTGGAATAGAGGCTACTGCACCTATTAGAGGTAAAAAAGGTTTCCCAAATTTAGGAACGCGTTTTTCGAATGTGCTTTTGGGCAATGTAGATATCCATTGTATTTTTTCGACTTTAAACCCATGCTTTCCCAATAGCTTGGAAAGGCTGTTTGGACTGAAATAGTTTAAATGCATAGGTGGAGAAATATATGGCTCTTTCTCCTGCATAATTCGCCTAAACAAACTCCCAAAATTGGGTAAGGCGACAACCAACATACCATCATCAACCAGCAACTCTTTAGCCTTCGCCACCCATTCATTAATATCCAAAACATGTTCAAGAATTTGACTCATCAATACAACTTCGAGAGAATTAGCTTCTCCTTTATACTCTTCAAATGAAGAGGCAACAGGTTGAACCCCAGAAATCTGCGCTGCTATTCCTCGCTCTGTATCAGCTAATTCTAATGACGAAACTGTAAAACCAGCATTTAAGGCCTCTCTAGAGAAGAACCCATATCCACATCCAACATCCAAAAATCTATTTTTAGAGCTCTTTCTAAGAAGAGGTTTTAGTGTTTTTACTATTCGTTTTGCATCTATTGTTGAACCAGGGTCAATCTCCTCTTTATATATAATTTCATCAATAGTCGGAGCTCCTTTTCCGTCACCACTGTGACCATGACCCAATGTTGAGTAGAAATCCATTAAAAAGTCATATGTCGGTCTCGGATTTACAAATGAATAACCGCAAGAATCACATATATCCATTTTGTAATTCGCTCCTCCTCCTTCCTTTTCTCTCCATAATTTAAGAGGTGCGAAATTGCAAACAGGGCACTTTTTATATGTTTTTTCTTCTGAGAATGTATTCATATTTCGTCCGACAAAAGTATGCTGCTGACCTACCTCCAGTTTATGGCCCACGCGGAGTGAGAGGATTTGAGCTATTCTACCATCGGCTGAACGGTTGGCAAGATCTTGCGCGGCCCTTCGCTTCCGGGGTGGCAGCTCGGCTGTGAACTCCTTGGGCGTGCGCATCCCGAGGCTGCGATGCGGGCGGACCTCGTTGAACTTCTGGCGCCGGTCTCCGATCACTACTCGGCTTTCGCTCAGCGTGTAGACTGATTGACAAAACTTTTCACCGTTATTCGGAAAGAATGACACCACAACATCTTGTGCTGATTATTGTTGCGGATTTCGGCAATTTATTTTGTCAAGCAGTCTATCTGGCTACTCACGATATTCCCGGCGAAATTACGCAAACTTCGACCGAGGCGCAAATCTCAACGCGCCGGTCGAATTGGGGGTTATTTCAACAGGCTGTTAAGAGTCATGACGTGAGAAACTTGTGATGTGCTTCGGCTTTCGGTCAATCAATTAGCGCACAACCTCGGAACCAATTGAACCGGTTCCACCAGTAACCAATACCTGTGAATCCTCGATTCGCTTATGTTTTCTTACCGCACCGGGTGTGCACTTTTTCGGGGCATGCTCATCACCTGCAAGCGCCCGATATGGGTTGAGATTCTGTCCTATGCATTCTCATTGACCTCTTTCTCACCGTGGTCTCTAACATGCTCTTGAATCACTTCGTGCACTAGGGAAACAATGTGAGGTGTCCTTATCCCCAAGCTATTGTCGCGTTGCGCTTCAATTGCCTTCATCACGCACCCTACAAGATCTCCAATTTCACGGCAAACAATTACTCGAGAACCTTGTTCAAGCTCGCGGCAGAATTCAAATTGGTGATCATCCACGTGCTCACCTAAGCTCGACCGCCTGGGAACCACCACAGGGATCTTGCCCGCACCGACAGCATGAATTATCGAACCAGCACCTGCATGCATTATCAGGAGTTCAGAATCCTTCACATAGGCCATGAATTCGTTCATCTCCAAATAGTCAATCGTCTCACAGACCTCGCTCCTCCATTCTGCAGCCCCATGTTGTAAAACCACCGGCTGAGGAAGCCGGCCAGCAATCGCCTCCACCCCCCGCAGTAGACGGTCAAAGGGTTGCAGTGTATTTCCTACACAGACGAATGTACTCATATTAGCGGTCCTCCATATGTCCCTTTGGGAAAGAATTTTCGGAGACTCTCCCATTGATAGAAAAAATCATGCGACAGCCTGTAGATCAGCCTGCCTGTAAGCGAAGGTCTCTGTACTCGAGTTAGAGTTTCGATGAACGTGATCCTACAGCCAAAGAACCATCGACCAATCAATGCGAACGGCACGACAGGGCCGGCCCCCGTACTCAAAATCATTGTCGGCTTCTCCTTCCGCAAAATCCGGTAAGCTTCATAAAAATTCCATAATACTTTAAAATTTCGTTCCGCATGCACGATAAATCTCGTGCGACCCACCATATCGTCCGGTAGTATTGCTTTATCATTCAGGATATAGAAATGCTCAAGGTTTTGGTAGGCTCCTAGAAAGCATCGCACTTCTGTCAGGTGCCCTCCACAAGAGGAAACCACGCAGATTTTGGGAGTGCTTTTGCACTTTGACCGACTGCTCATAAAACACTACTCTTTTTGAGAAAAAGAAAGGCGTGGACGTTGCCTACATTCTCTACGTATTGCTCAAGCATAAGACTAAACTCATCGCCCCATGCTTCAATCTCATCCCGGGTATGAAAAGTTGCTTGAGGAGTGATGATATAGTCAAAAAAGAAATTTTTGGCCCCCTTCCAAGTCCGCTTTCCCCTTGATTTGATCAAATGGACGGCATAGTAAGGCGGAAGCAGCGTCAAGTAGATCAGCGCACGCCCCCAGTCGCGTTTTTCTAACCACCGCACTGGTCGACCTAGGTGAGTATAAACGTAGTAGTAATAGCGCTTGCGACGGTATACACCCAAATAGAGTTTACCCTTGGGCTTTAGGATCCGCGCGTTCTCCTTAAGAGATTTGTGCGGATCCGGTGTATGATGAATCACCCCATCGGAGATCACCGCGTCAAAACTCTCATCGGCAAAAGGTAACTCAAGATTCGAAGCATGAACGAACGTCGCCTCAGGCGCACGTAACTCTGCCAACCTCAACGCCTCTTTGCTCAAATCCACGGCGACCACGTCGAGTTTGCTCCTTACCAAAAACAAGGTCCCTCTCCCGGGACCACAACCAATTTCCGCCACTTTCATGCCCGCTTTCAAATGCTCATTAACGAATCGCCGGAAAGGAGCAGGCTGCAACGCTTCAATGTTCGCCTCGTCCTCAGCTGTCAAAAACTCGAACGGGAACGATTCGTAGTGCTCCTCCGTTAGTTGTTGCCGTTGTTTAGTTTCCATTCAGAAATAGTATATGTCTGTAAGCTTTCCCGTCAATGAGACATTTCGAAAGTAGAGTTTCGGGCCTTGGGCTTGGTTGTTGATTTTTTCGATCAACTCCTTCAGCGCATCGTTCTCCATGGCGAGATCCGCATACATGCGCTTGAGCTTGGAGTGCTCCGCCTCGAGTTCCTTGATGCGCTTCAGTTCGGAGGCGCTCATCCCTCCATACTTGCTCTTCCAGTTGTAGTAGGTCGGTTGGCTGATGCCGTGCTTGCGGCATACATCCGCCACCTTCATTCCGGCGTCGGCCTCCTTGAGGATCGCCACAATCTGAGTCTCGCTGAATCGGCTCCTCTTCATTGGTCTGGGTTGTCTTCCCCAGGCCCCAAGCCTATCATTCCTATCTGTGTCACCCGAGGGGAAGCTTACATGTCCATTAAACGAGATCACTCAAACATGCGATCAATTATCGCAATGGTTTCCATGCCCGATCGCTCCCAAGAAAAACGCCCACGATTCTCAAAACTGGCTGCCGCGCGGCAAACATAACAGCCATCATCAGATGCCAACTTGAAGATCTCTTGTGCAAGAGCTTCATGATCGTTAGAAGGAAATACTATTCCAGCAGAACCGCCGACTTCCCGATTTCCCTTAATGTCCGAGATGAGCAGAGGAAGCCCATACGACATGGCCTCGACCATCGGGAATCCAAACGACTCACAAAGCGACGGAAAGACAAAGGCATGAAGAGACTCGTAGGCCGCTTTCACACCATTCGAATCCAGTTCCCCCAGATTCTCCAGTTCCAATCCAAGTCCAAGCGACTCGGCCTCCGCCAAAATAATCTGATTGCCTTCAAAATTTGGATCGAGGGTAAGCACGAGCCGAAATGGTAGTGCTCGATCCTTCAACGTTCGAGCCGCCCTGAGCAGCACACTGAAGTTCTTCTGCACCCCATACTTTGTGATATAGCCGATCCGAATCGGCCCAGCCCCACTATGAAACCTGGCCGGTTGTGTTATTTGGGAAACCAATCCCGGACCATGAGCGACCACGGAGATATTCTCACTCGGGACCTTAGCCATCTGAGACACCCTCTCCGCTAGGGCGTGAGTCTGCACGGTGACGGCCGTAGCGTTGCGAACGGACGCGCGTACCCAATGGGTCTTGATCGACCAACCTAGCCTACCAGCTGTTCCAAGTTGGGCACGCGTAAGCCGGTCGAAAACCTCTGAAAAATGTCCGGCATGCTGCTCTAGCAATAGCGTTGGGAAGGGCAGGCTCCGAGTCGGCAGATAGTTTGTGTAAGAGAACAACAAATCCACCTTTAACCGCTTCGCTAAGCGTGGCAACCCGAGTTCATACCACAGCCGCGTCTTCCATGGGTGGGACTCTGCATCCATATCCACATGCATCGTGACATTGTCAGGGTAGAGAGTGCTTGTGGTCGAAGAATGAACCGCCAAATGAAATTCCCATTCCGGTCGCAGAGTTGCCATCTCTGCAGTCAAATGCCTTAGCACAACCAGAGGCCCGCCTTCTTTGACAGAGATTGCATTGATCAGTAGCCGCATCCGCAAAATGAACTATCTCCTCGCCAATTGTACGCAATGCTTGAACCTCAGGCAATCTCAAGCACCTGATCGGGACGCCCTTTGGGGCTGAGGTGTCGTGCTCCCTCGGAAGTTGGACAGCCTTTGCTCTTAGTCAGGCTGCTTTGCATTGTGTTTGGTAGTGTTGATCTGCCTCCAGTTCTTGGCCCACACGAAGTGAGAAGGTCTAACTCAAGGACAAGAAGAGGTAGGCATCGAGCACCCCATGTCAAATGCGCGAACCTTTGGTGAGCCCGTTAAGGTATTTCGAGTTCTTGGCCAGGCGAAATGGGAGATTCTTTATAAAGTGCATTTTATCAATGTCGATTGAGTTAACATATTTAATCTCAACGATCGGATGCGGATCTGAAAAGGAAAGGCGTATGGTATTCCCAATATCATAGTAACGAATATGCTGATCAAAGGTGATCCTCAATTTTTGGTTCGGGTCGACATAGTAAACTCGTTCATATGTATTGATCGACGTCGGGTAAAGATATTTATACAGAACATCGCCGCTTATTTCGTTGAGCAAGCTGCGGACCATCTTGGTCAGGATTGTCCGGCTAAACTGCTGATCCAAATTGAAAGCGCTCAATGCAAATGATCTCTTCTTGCCACAGTGCCCGATCTTAATCTTTTGTTCTAGCTTGGATTTCTTAATCGAACCAAAGAGTTGTCCATACCAACGTATTCGGTGCTTCAAGCGTCTGTGATTGCCTTCTATATTGTCGTGCGCAGACGACATGGTAATATCGTCCAAGTATATATTACAAATGCTTCTTTTTCGATAGATCTCGTTACACCCGTTGCATTTGAATATATCAACAATGTCATTGAAATGAAATTCCGGTATGATGAACTTCCTTTCAAATCGAAATTCATTGGCTACTTCGCCCGTATTGCACTCCATATAGCCTCCTTTCAACATCATCATAATTTTTTGGCATCGCAACATCGTCTAGAATTAGTGAACTACGTGGCTCAAGCATTAACTTTTCCTTGACCCCGGACATTTTAAAGTCTCTGCAAATAATGGATCCTGGACCGTATTCGGGCTTTTTCTGGAATACGCAAAAGCCTACATCACAGTTATTAATCTGGATTTTATTTGCGATAATTGTTGAATTGTCCTTGCTCGCAAGCGCCAGACTGGTGCGCTCAATTTCCGCATGATCCAACTTTATTAATGAATTTTCACCTGCACTGATACCTTTATCCGATACGTTATTCATGTAGACATCGCTTACTTGAATTTTAGAACCGGATGCATCAATAGCATCATTATTGATGTCAGTGAATCGAGTGCCCTCAATGGTGCCGTTCGAAAAGTCCAGATCTACCGCGTCCGCTGCGATCTGGCGAAACGCACAATCCGTAATCGTGAAGTCAGATTTAACAATGTTAAGAAAATCATCTCCCAGTGTGTTCCCTTCAAAAATGCAGTTTCTGAAATCCACCTTTGAACTGTAAAACGTAATTGCGCCAGTTTGTATCCAGCCATCATGCGCAAAATTGCGCAAACCAATAAAATGCGTGTGCTCGATTTGGGATGTCGCTGCAGCATTGAGGACTAAGATGGAACCTGAATTCCCGTCGCTTGCAGAGATTGTAATGGGAGCGGTGTGGGTGCCTTTAAAGGTCAAGTTTCCATAGGCTATAAGGCCGCCACCGTCGGAGAAAGATAGTTCAGATCCCGCGTCCACAAGCATTGTTTTCCCAGCTGGGATTATGACCATTTCGTTAATGTCCCACTTACCAGAGATGTGTTCGCCGATTACTTTTTTAGTTTTAGTGGCGACAGTTCCGCCGGTGGAACTGTGCCTTTTAAAAAGGTGTGTTTCCAGGAGTTTCTGAATATACTGGGCGTTATGTTTTATGATTGATATGGGGGGTTCATAGAAGGGGTTGCCCGTGTAGAACTTGTTGAGTAGCAGGTCTAAATCTTTTTCCCCGAAGAAAGTATCGAGGTAGTTATCTTGACTGATTTCTTCAAGTGCCTCAAAATACAGTCGTTTGAAGTTACTGCTCTTGTTGATCAAACTGGAAAGTTCTGGATTGCAATCTCCATTGCTACTGTAGGGATGCAACCGCATTTCAAATTGATCATATGGTATACTCAGCTCCTCCATACTCCATTCCCTGGCTAATGGTTCCAACTTGAATGTTATGGGGTTGAGGTAATACCGGGCATTGAAATCGACGAGGGAGTGCCAATCTCCCATTAGCATGCTAACCGCGTATCTTTTCGCCATGCCTTCAATGTTGAACACATCGTCCACGCGTAGTGTCCCCGCAGCAAGGGCTGCAAGTTTTTTCTGTAAACCGGCGTAGTTGTCCCGCAGGCGACTGTCTTTTGAAATTGATTTTACAGAATTCACGCTTGCGATTTCAAGCCCCTTTAGTTTGACAATGATACCTTCTCTGTGCCTGTTGAATTCGATTAATCGCTTATCGTAAAACTCCTCCAGCATATATACCCCGACCGGTTCCCCATTCAGTCTGACCCTGACAAAATCATACCGAAGGGGAATTAACCCCATGTCCTCCGATAATCGATGTCCGATGATATCTACCATATTCCCCCGCGAAAATGGCACGACTAAGTTGAGCTCGTTCATACCGCGTAATGTCTTGTCGCCTTTTATGTTAACCCTGAAGGACCATTTCCGAGGCTCTCTGAAATGATCATAATTTAGCCCGATGATTTTGATATCCGCTTTATAACTTTCCCCGCCAGAATAGATCCTTGCCGGTACCGCCACTTTTTCGATGCTCTCAGGCCATTGGTAATCCGGATAATTTGCTAAGAAATTCCTCCAGCTGTAGACCGCCTGTCGTTGGTCGGACATCTTTTTTAAATGCCTGAATTTGATGTCTATATCAATCTCATCAAGGTGAGTGCCGATTGTGCCCAAGCTATTTCCCAGTGCTTTGAAACGGTGATCCTTTACATGTGTGACGGCGTCAAATATGTACCTGATCTTGCCGGATCGGAGCAGGGAAAGTCCTGTCCAGATGCCGAGAAGAAATATAATCAGACATACCAGCAGCCCAAGTAAAGCCTGTCGCTTTTTGGGTATCTGTCTCCTTGCCTTTTCTCGTTTTATTTCCATCCTATCAGCTGAATAATCCCTTATTATCGAGTACCGTAAATGTAACGTCCGGATCCGCCGCAATTAAGGATTTTTCGATCTTTGTGATTTGATCCATGTCAGTGAGATCTACGTGATAGGTGAATTCATTTGTCGCTTCAGCTTTTTCCAGCCTCTTCAAATTTACCGTAGTTGCATTGTCGGTTATTATTTGTGTTACCAAATCAATATCAATGTCCTTCTTTAGGGTAATGACCAGAAAATGATTTAACTCGTGCTTCTGCGGGAAATACAATCTTCTGCTGATGACATATACTACGACGATCACGACGCCCATGGCCGTTATCAGTGTCTGGTTTGCTCCAAACCCGAGGCCGATTGCGATGACTAGAAATATGTAGGCAAGCTCCTCAGGTTCTTTGATGGCGGTGCGAAAGCGAACTATCGATAGTGCGCCGACGAGGCCGAGGGATAGGGCAAGAGATGACTTAACAATCGTGATCACTAAAAATACTGTCACGCCAATCATCGGGAAAATTCTGGCGAACATTCTTCTGTTCGATATCGACTCCCCATATTTTACGTAAATCCTGGCAACAACCATCGAGCAGATAATCGCCAGTATCCCATTTAGGATAAACCAGAGTATCGGCACCTCAATGGGTTGCGCAATGGATATGTCTGTGAACTGATTTAGCTCATCATCAATGCTTGATGTGGCTGTCGGTTCATCATCAATGTTTGATGTGTCTGTCGGGTTTGGAGCAGAAGGCAATGATCCTGTTATTTGCATTATTTGAAGTTTCTCGTTGGTTTAGTACCTGTTTGATCGATTGACAAGGATTGTTTCCCCGTAATTTTGAATGAACAAAAAAATGAAATTGGTTTTTCGTCAGGGTTGGAGCGCCCCCCTGAAGAAGTGGTCCCCCTAATAGAGCCAGGGGCGGGCGTCATCCGAGTCCTGGAACAGATCAAGAACAGCCGGGCTCTGTCCGAACAGATCCGGGTCGATAATGGACCGGAGCTCATCTCCTCAAAACTCTTCGCTTGATTGGAGTTAACGGAACCTGCGCCCGATAAATCCAGCCAAGAATCTGCCCCGACAATTCAATCCGACTGCCTTGGGCACCTCAAAGGCGATTACTCGGCCTCCCATCTTCTTCTTAAATCTATATATACCTTCGTTCGCCACAGGATCAATCCCTTCCGATCTGGCACAACACAATCGTTTTTAATGTTAAATTAGACGCTATCAATATTCAAAACATCCTATTCGCAAACAAGCGTTTAATCAGGCTAGAATCAGAATTGATCCAAGTTAGCTTTGGCAAATTCAGAGTTCCACCTAAACCACGTTTGAAATAATAAACACCAGTATTGTTGTACGGATCTATCCCTCCGCAATCAAAGCGTTCAACTCCTTCGTTTTTGGAACGCATTATCAATTCCCATAGGGCCAAATAAGTAGCATAATTTTTCTTTGCTTCAGCACTAGAAGCAGCCAAGAAGTCTAAGCCGTTTTTCCCAGAAATATACCCCACTCGAATTGCAACAACCTTATTATCGGATAAAACCTCTACAATTTTATAATTAAGATCATTTGTCGCGATTGGAATAAAATACTGGAAATCGACTGCTTGGCTGAACTTTTTCCGCTCAGTTAACTGACCATACATATGAGCTAACTTCTTTAACGAGCGCTCTCTAGGCACCTTATCAGAACCAACATGCCTAACATGTAAGCCCTTTTTTCTAGAACGTTTCAGATTATGCCTCCAATTTCTACTTAACCCTTGCATCAACTCTTCCTCTGAGAGACACAGATCGAGCATATAAGTGTAACCACTTGATGAAGCAATTGGCTTATACCCTAACTCAAGCAACCCCAAAACAATCCTATCTTCCTCATCTGCAGAGTCTATCGCCAGCAAATCATATTTTCTTAAACTTAGATACTCATGCAACTCCGTAACAAAGACAAATGAATCACTAAAAATACTAGAATCGCAAAATACGCCTCCCTGGATTAGCAATATTCTTGACTTTATATATCGAAATTTCTTGACCTGGACCTGAAGGCACCCAACAAGATCAATCTTATCAGTACGACTGAATCGTATTCGATGTATATCCCAGCCTAAACTTTCCTTATAACAACCCCATCCCCACGAACAATATACGTTACTGTTAGAAAGTTCTGACAAGCCAGTCTGCCATGAAGATTCATCCAGGTCGGACGCAAACGAATATTTATTTAATTTTTTCTTCAACACGATTCAGATAGTTACCTTATAAAAACAAATCTTGGCATTTGGGAAAGACCATGATGCCCTTTTGGTGAAAAGATCGGAATCCGGCCAGCGGGTCGGATGTCCTCTTGAGGAATGACGATTTATTAATTCACACCTGTCAGTAGGAATGGGCGCGCTGCTGCGGAATATCCCGGTCGAAGTCGAGATGATCGATAAGATTATAAAGTACCTAACATTGCATGAGCCCTATCACATTTATTTTTCTCCGGCATCTGATCGGGACACCCTTTTTGGGCCTGTTGGAATGTTAGGTTCCGGGGACTGGTTCTAGTTGCGCCATGGTTCTGACAAAATTGGAGTTTCCCCGAAAAAGTGAACACGTTGGTCTCACGATTTTCTTGGCTTTAGTTTAGGTCTGGTTGGTGGGTTTAAAAGTGGTTGAAATGCGCGTGCGAGGGATTCCCTGTCGCGCACATCTCCGATGATGAATGTGATATCATTGCGCCCCACCAATTCCTGCTGGAAGTAGAAGTGCTTTAAGAGTCATCACGTGAGAAAATTATGATGTGCTTCGGCTTTCGGTCCATCAGTTAGCGCACAACCTCGGAACCAATTGAACCGGTTTCACCAGTAACCAATACCTGTGAGTCCTCGATTCGCATATTGAATTATCTCCTCACCATTTGTAAGCGATGTTTGAACCTCAGGCAATCCCAAACTCCTGATCAGGACATCCTTTTGGGGTGAGTTGTAGAGAAGGGGTCCCGCTAACAGAGCCAGGGGCGAGCGGACCTCGGCAACCTCCCACCAATTTTGTCGTTCTTGTTCATGTATTTAATCGGTTGTGTGTGAGTGTCTATGTCCTTTCCTGCGAGTATCCCCTATCGGCTGCCTCTGCGCCCCGGGCAGCCTCCAAAAGGTCGCAGAACCGCCCACAGAGGATCTCCTTGCCGAACGTCCCGTCGACTAGTCGCCGGCCTGCCACCCCACCGCGTTGTCAGCGAGGATGTCCCCAACGTGCGAACGCTCCGGCCCCAGGGCCACGATCGACTTCCCAAGCGCCAGCGCCCCGTAAAACTTGCACGGGTGCACGCAGCCCACCATCGCCTCGCCCATCGAGACGAGGTGCACGTCCGCCGCCGAGAGGGAATACTTGATCCGGTCGAGCGGTTGGTAGGGCAGCGACTGCACATTACCGGGCTGTTCCCTCGCGATAAACTCCTCCACCGCGGCCTTTTCCCTTCCCTCCCCCGACGAACAGGAAGCGCACCCCGTCATCTTCGCGAAAAGCGCGGATGGCCTCCAGTATGGTGTCCAGCGGATGCACCGAGCTGTGGTTGCCGCTATACATGAAGACAAGCTTCCCCTCCAGACCGTGCTCCCTGCGGAACGGATTGTCCTCGTGTTCCACCCGCTCGAGGTAGCCTTCCATCGGCCACGGTGGCAAAATTTGGACCTTCCCCTCCAGCGGCGTATTGCGCCCCAGACGCTCCGCCATGTAACGGTCCAGTGCCACCACCGTCTGTCCTTCATCCGCCTTGCGCAGAATCCGGATGATTTCCTCCGTCGCGTGTCTCTTTTTCTTCATTCCTGATTCTGATTTAGCCCCAGAACCTAACCTTCGCAATGGCCCAGTTTAGGGGGACCAGATCATAGACGCACAGGTTCGAAAACGAAAAATCAACACTCTCCCCTATGCAGGTCGTCTGGGAAGTTCCCCCGGCTCAAGATCGACACGTTCCCGGAGATGCTCCGGGAAGCTTGGGGCGTGACGATCGATAAAGCAGTTCCCGAGGACCAACACATCCATGTCGGTCCGCAGGAAGCACGAGATCGCCTCCTGTGGCAACCGGACCACCGGTTCGTTCTCATTGAGGGAGGTGTTCAGCATGATCGGCACCCCGGTCCGCTTGTGGAAGGCCGAGATCAGGGCGTGGTAGCGCGGGTTGGTCTCCTTCGAGACCGACTGCAGACGGCCGCTTCCATCCACATGCGTCACCGCCGGGATCTCGGCGCGCCTCTCCTCCCGGATCGGGAAGACCTTTTCCATGTAGGGCGCCGGCTCGTCGATCTCAAACCACTCGCCGACGTGCTCCTCGAGGATGCTCGGGGCAAAGGGGCGGAACTTCTCCCGGAACTTGATCCGCAGGTTGATGATGTCACGCATATCGGTGCGTCGCGGGTCGGCAAGGAGGGAGCGGTTACCGAGGGCGCGCGCGCCGAACTCCATAAGTCCCTGGAACCAGCCGACCACCTTCCCGTCGATAAGACGGTCCACGGTGGCCTCGAGCAGCGACGGCCCGTCGAGGGCCTCAAAGGGCAAGCGGGCCTCGTCAATCGCCGTCGCGCACTCGGCATCGGTCGACTCGCAGCCCCACAGGGCATGGTTCTGCACAAAGGTCCGCGGATTTCCGAGTTCCCGGCACCAGACGTGGAAGGCCGCCCCGAAGGAGGTCCCGTTGTCGGCCGCCCCCGCGGGGACGTAAACGTTCTTGAAGGGGGTTTCGCGCGTAATCTTCCCGTTGGCCACTGAGTTCATTGCCACTCCTCCCGTCATGCACACGTTCGGGCACTTGGTCTTCTCGTGCAGACGGTTAAGGAGATGCATGATGATCTCCTCCGTCACGGTCTGGAGGGATCGCGCGATGTTGTCGTGCTTGGGCGTCATCTCCTCCCCCTTTTCCCGCATCGGCCCCAGCTCCCTTTCCAGCTTCTCGCTGTGGAACGGCTCAACCACCGGGGCTCCATCGTTCCACGCCATCCGCACGCCCTTCTTGTGGTGAGTGAAGTAGTCGAGGTTCAGTTCGAAGGTATCTCCCTTCGGCCGGATCATTTTCCGAAAAAAGTCAAGATACTCCGGCTCCCCGTAGGGCGCCAGGCCCATCACCTTGTACTCGTCCCCGTAATAAGGAAACCCGAGATACATCGTCATCACGGTGTAGAGGAACCCGATGGAATGCGGATACCAGACCCGGTCGAGGTTGGTCCACTCGATCCCCCGGGCGTGGGAGGTCAGGGTGCTGGTGAAGTCCCCCATCCCGTCCACCGACAACACCGCCGATTCCTCGAATGGCGACACAAGGAAGCCCGCTGCAATGTGCGTCTCGTGGTGCTCGATCCGGTGCACTCGTGCCTTGAGGACCCCCGCATCACAACCGAGTGCCTCAGCCAGTTGCTCCTCCAACCCCAGAGCCTTCCCCTGCCGCTTCACCCGATCGAGGACAGCTTTTGGAGACGGCCAGTGAGTCAACGCAAATCTTACCCGCCGTAGCAGATTCGCCCGAGGATTGAATGAGATCGCGACGTGATCGAGTTCGTCGGCCTCAATCCCACCCTGTGCCAGACACCAGCGAATCGACTCCGCCGGAAAACCCGCCCAGTGCTTGATACGATTGAAGCGTTCCTCCTCCACCGCCGCAACGAGCGCGCCATCCACCACCAGGGCGGCGGACGCATCCCCGTGGTAGGCATTTATGCCAAGGATTGACATGTTACTTCCGCCTTTCACTTGCGGAAGGTCAGAATCATGGACTTCCCAACGATGAGAATCCGCCCTACACGGCGCACCCGCTCGCCACCCGCTTTAATTGAAATCGCATTTATAAGTAGTCGCATTATCGTTCAGAAAACCAACGTCTCTGCTTGAGCGCAAGATAATCCCAGTCTCCTTGTGTTACAGCTATGAAGTCCTCAAGTGAATACCCCCTACGAATATCGATGCGTGGAAAAGACAATCGATTGGTCCGAATCTTGATTGACCCATGATAACCAGCAGCGCCTGTGACATAACCTGATTCAGAAACAGCTTGCCGCACCACGCTGTTATATCGGCCCCATGTATATGCAAAATCCTTGCACGGCACGTCAAGGCGATCCTCGATCGCAGCTCTCGAGTTCCTCAGTTCTCTATAGGTATCCTCGATACTAAGCCGAGTGAGATCCAAATGATCAACACCATGTGAACCCACAACCCACCCCTCACTCTGCAGTAATTTGAGGTCAGCCCATGTCATAAACTCTTCATGCGCATAAAAGCCTCTCGAGGAATACGAAACCCGCCTACTCGCATCGCCTATCCACGCTGGATTGACGTAAACCACACCCTCAAATCCACAACGTTGAAGGATCGGAAATGCGTTTTCGATGACCGACGCGTAGCCATCATCGAACGTAATGCATACCTGAAGTGGCGCAGTATTGCCTCCTTCAAATAGTTCATGCAAGCGAATCCGCTCGGCATTCGTCGCTAACCATTCCACTTGCTTCCTGAATACCTCAATTGGCACTGCGCCGCTACTTCCTCCTACCGAATGATACACCAACGCAACTCTTCGAGATTCCGGTTTGCAGATATCCATCTTTCTCCAAACCCGTCCCATCCAACGCTTTAGAGTGCGTCTATCTACATCGGGAAACGTCTTCATTCTCGCACATAGGTGTGGATAACTCTCCTCTTCCGCGACAAATATGGCACGGGTTTAAGGTGGCTACGCCCCATGCCAATCCCAACGATTATCCAAAAGATTCCACTCTCTGGAGAACCTGGAGCAACCCACCAAGCTTCAAAAAGATTATTCATGAAAAAGCCAATTATTGCTCCAAAGACTATCCCTGAGAATACTCGAATGTCATTGTTCAATCTGCGCTTGATGCCCGCCCCTAAGCTAACCAGAAGAGAGCTCATCAGTCCGCAATAGATTCCCATTCCTACGTAGCCTGTTTCCTCACGAAGCGCATATAACGTGCTTCCTTTCTCTCTGCTGTACCCGATGGCGTGCCAAGTTCCCTCGAATCCTGCCTGGCCCCATGTGACACCGTAACCCAGCCCCGTCCAACCTCCCTCTATGGCTGCCTCTTTTGACTCTCTCCAAGGGTTCTCACGCGTGAGAAACAACCTCTCATCTTCTGCTTCTTCCCACTTGTAAATGAACCCTCTTAGGTTTCCGCTCAAGTTACCGAAAAGTGTAGTGCTCACCAAAATTGCCACCACTCCAACACCAAACATATTCCATTTACCCCTACCTGGTAGAACCACAAAAAACCCTCCCATTGCGAACAACGCGATCAACACAGCTGCTCGGCTAGAGGAAAGGTACAGCATAGTAAGGACTATCCCCGTCAGGGCAAGCCAATAGCTCCACTCTCGTTGACCACGTTTGCAATACAGCTTCCACGCCAACAGCGGCGTGCAGAGAGCACACATAGAACCAAACATATTCGGATGCCCGACTAACCCTTGGTACATTGCCGTTGTACCCACGCGGATTGTTGTACTTTCTTGCCCTATTCCAAACACCCCAGCAATTACAACCAGTGCCAGCAACGGGTAAAAGCAATTCATAATACGACTCAATTTCTGCCCTGACGACCAAGAAAATCCAATGGCTCCACAGCCAAAGGCAACCAGCCCAAACGCCACTGCCTTCATGAACGAAAGCCTCGGGTCCTCAGACCATAGGCACGATAGCAACGCCCAAATCTGGAATGCGCCGATCCACCACCCAGTTGGATGTGAAAGGAATGCAAGTATATTTCCCCTCACCAAAGCTACGCCCAATGCTAGGAGCACCCCTAGCCACCGCGCCCACGGCGCAATCACACCCTGCAGAAGGGTGATCGTCAATCCGGTGAACGCAAGGATAATAAGCGGCAACAACCACCCATCAATCGTGCTAACGCCGGATCTTATTCCAGACGCCTGTAATAATCGCCGCTTCATCCTCAATGCTCCAGTTCTTGATATGCTCCAAACAATTCCTGCCCATCTGTCGACGCAATTCGCTACGACGAGCGACGAAGGCCATGGCAGTGCGCAGCGAATCGTCGCAACCAGGGGCAACCGTAAATCCGGTCTTCTCTGCAATCACTAAGTCATCGATGCACCCCACGTTCTCACTTACGATTACTGGCAATCCCGCAGCCATTGCTTCGTTTATAACCAATCCCCAAGATTCACTCAGGGACGGCAGCACTAGCACATCCGCCGCCACGAAAGCCTGGAGCAGGTCCACGCCAGACAGGCGCCCCGTCAATACCAACCAATTCCAAGCCTCCGAACGACGCCGCAGATCCGCGAGACAATGGCCATCCCCGACAACCAAAACTTGTATCAATTCATCGCTCGTTCGCACAAGATCAATTGAAGCCCGAACAAGAATTTCGATTCCTTTCTGGGGTACCAAACGTCCCACATAAAGGAAAACAACAGCCTCATCCTCCAACTTCATCGCCTTTCTTATCTCGGCACGTTCAACCGAATCAACCGATTCAACGAAAGAAGTGATCCTCTTCGTATCAACAGTCATCTGCGCTATTACGATTCGATCTTCAGGCACAGAATAATCGGCCAAATATGCAGATTGGCGAGTACCCCCCGGGAGAAAGAAGCGGGGAATCTTGAATAGCATCGGATAGAATATATCTTTTACTCTCTCCCTCCACCAAGAAGTGACTGGTAGGCGTGGAGTGTCAGATTCCACTACAACAGGAATCCGAAACATCCAACCTAATAGCATCGTCAACATGAGTGCTTGGTGCCCCCATCCAGCTAGATGAATGACAGAAGGCCGCTCTAGTTTGATTACCTTCACGACTCTACATACGGCTTCATGAACCCTCAACGGCAAAACCTCCGAACACTCAGGCAGTTCGAGGTTCCAGTCTTGAGATTTGTTGATCCTCAAGAACAGCACCTTGATTCTAATAGCCTCCTCCAGACACAGTCTATCTACCAAATCCAACACGTATGGGGCGGGCTCCCAGTATACCATCAACACGGTCCTTCCCATTGGATCATCTGTATTCACGATACCGCCAAACTACGGACAAGGCTTCTCCAACTCACATCTTTATGATACTTTAGAGTTTTATAGCTTATTATTATACTCATTAATATTTCTTTGATGAAATATAGATTTAGATATTGCTATACTGTTATTCGGAAAACTTTTCAGCTTGAACCCACTGAGTGACTTAATATTCTAGGGTTACATTAATTTAGCAAATCGAGCATTCGTTTTGCATTTAGATTCCAACTGAATTGTTTTGATCTTTCCCTCCCTTTTTGCCCCATGCTAGAACATAACTCGGGGCTGAGTAGTAGCTTTTCTAAGGCTGAGGTGAGCATGCTTATATTACGCGGTGTGACAAGAAGGCCCTCTTCTCCGTGAGAGATGAAATCCGCACCTCCGTTTTCAAGACATCCAATCACCGGACGCGAACGAGCCATCGCTTCCAGATAGACGATGCCAAAAGCTTCGCCCCAGCTTGGCAAGCAAAAGATGTCAGAATTCGCCACCACCTGCATTGTCTTCGAATAGGGAATGCGTCCCATAAAATTCACACGATCTGCTAGTCCCAATTCTGTAACAAGCACTTCCAAGTTAATCCGCTCTTCGCCATCACCCACGATAAGATACGTCCAGTCTAATTCAGGGTGCGATTTTTGCACCCTGGCCAGTGCTTGCAGGTTCAAGTCGATTCCTTTCAAAGCCACTAGATTGGAGACACTGACCACAACGCGATTTTGTTGAAGACTGCGCTGCGCTTTGCTCACCTGTTGCCGCGGCAGCAATTCAGTACCGTTGGGAACAACTGTCATCCTGTCCTCTGAGAATCCGAGGCCACGGACGTGCGACCGCAATGGTGTTCCTACCATCACAATCCAACTGCTGACTGCTTCCACTGAAGGTACGATCTTTCGAAGTCGGTTACGATTCGCAGGTTTTTCGAGAATGGATTCAACACCGTGGAAGACTAGAACGACTGGCGCCGCCAATTGGCGTGACCACATTGGTAATGAAAGACCGAAATAACGTAGCCCATGCACGATCGCGCCTTCGAGAGCACCTTCCCCTTGCAAGCGCTTAATCCCTCGGCGTATCGAACGGCCAGCGAGGGCGATGTTGAAATGCATTGCCCCCGGCAGACTGGACAGTTTCTCGGGTAAGCGAAGCACGGGAATTATCTGCAAGTACACATCCTCTTCCGGCAGTCCCAGTTCTTCTGTGGAGAGGCACGGCGACTCCGGCTTTCCGAGGGTGCGGAACACTATTACCGTCACGCGGCAGCCTTGCCGCACCAGGGCCGCGATCTGTTGCACCACGAAAATGCCACTAATCGTGTTGTTCCGGCGGGGCCAGAAGCCCGATAATATCAGTATTTGCTTCAACCCCTCTATTCTAAGATTGATGACACGAGGATGCTTTCAGGTCCTCGAATTCGAACGTCTGGCAAGCGAACAGGTTAATGCATGTGACCTGCCTCCAGTTTTTGCCCCGCTCAGAGTGAGCAGATCTGGCTCAATATCTAGCATCGGTTGAACGGTTGGCAAGATCTTACGCGGCCCTTCGCTTCGAGGGTGGGAGCTCGGCTGTGAACTCCCTGGGCCTACGCATCCCGAGGCTACGATGCGGGCGGACCTCGTTGAACTTCTGACGCAAATCTCCGATCACCACGCGACTTTCGCTCAGCGTGTAGAACATCTCCCGACCCAGGCACTCCCCATGGACCAGTCCGATTGGCCGCGATCACATTTCATTGACCCTGGGACACTGACCAGAGCAGCTAAGTGAAAGACATAGTCGACCCCCTCCATGATGGAATCCAGCAGTCCGCGATCTAGAATCGACCTCTCAACAATACGGTAATTCAACCCATTCAGATTCTCAATCCGCCCCGTTCGATAGTTTTCAAAAACTACAACTTCGGCACGATGTTGGTAATGCTCAACGATATGGCTCCCAATGAATCCCGCTCCCCCAGTAACTAAAATCTTCATAATATTCTAACCGTTGTAGGCAAAGAGTTCTATGTCCTTCCGGTATGCTTTCTCCACGATGGAACGCATATCTGGACTATAGGGCACCTGAGCTTTCGTAGCTCGATCCGTAACATTGATTTTTGGCAACGGCTTTACTGGCATCCCAAGCCGGGTTTGAACAACTGCCACATCTTCATCCATACGTTCAAAACGTCCCACAAAATCGACTTTCAAATTGAGTGACTCATCGCAAATCCAGAAATGCTGGGGCTTGAAGTGCACCCATGACCAAATGTTGTCAGGAGTCACCCACCCATTGACAAAGCTTTCGAAATCAGAATAGGCAGTAAGGTGCTGCTGTGCCCAGGTCCGGTCCAAATCGTTGACGCCGCCATTTTTAAGAAAGGTATAGGCCGAAAACAATCGATCGTAGGGATTCCGCACAAAGGAAAACTTGAAATACTTCCTGAATTTCCGAGGGTTCGCGCGTTCATACTCCGTGTATTGAAGATGTCGCGACGGGGCGGCGAACAGCGTCCTAGTCAGACTGGTCCCCGCCGCCTTCGGGATGTGAATAAACACGCAGCGGTTTGCATCCGGATAACCACTGTAAACGCCTCGTCCTCGGAGATCCGCCATGCGCATGCGAAGCGTCTCGAAGTTTGAATAATTGGTATCCATTAGAAATAAACTGTCTTGCTGTGACCAAAAAAGCAAAGGAACCGAGTCACCAATACCTCGTAATGGAGCTAGGTAATTTGGAACGGATCGCATAACAAATCTCACGGTCTTCGGAACTAAGACCGTGAATCAGGATATAAGATCCATGAAAAACCAAATACAGTAAAGGCAACAACGCCACCAGTCCATACACATTGAGTGCGCCCCAGTAATTCGCCACCCAAGCAACCGAAATGGCTAGAGCCGCAGGCAAGCACCAGGCGTTGTATTTTGCATTCCACCAATGTAGCCCGGTGAATTTCCACGCAAGGATGAGGGCGGACACATTTATAACTAATATTCCGAGTATCACTATCAACCCAATCCCATTCAGTCCGAAAACGGGAACAATCGCCAACAGCAAGATAGATCTAAAGAATACTCCTCCCGTAGTGACCGCAAACATTTTTCGTTCATGCCCACACATAATCAGAACATTTCCGACTGGGCCGGTGATAAGATTAACGAACTGAGCAAGAACCAGTAATTGAAGAAGAATTGTCCCCTTATCAGAAAATGTTTCGCCATAAATCCCAAGCAGTTGAGGAGCAGAAATCCCGAGAAAAATAACTAGAGGAAAAGATAGGCGAACCTGCCAATCGGTGGTGAGATGATAGATCTCTTGCACCTCTTCCATCTTCTCTTCCGAAGCCGCCCTGGCGAGCATCGGAGCGACAATCGCGAGAAAAAGATTCAGAAATACGGCCGGCAAGATATACAGTGTATTGGCGACGGCGAGCACGCCCACAGCCGCAGCACTGGCAGTAAAGCCGAGAATAAATTTCTCAAGAGGATCCGACCAGAAAACCAACAAATTTTCGGCATACATTACTTGGCCATAACGACGCCACGCCGGAAGCAGACCAATCCTTAGATTACGCTGGCTCGGATAGCGGCAAAGGTGGCGCCAAATGCCAAACAGCATCCAAATCAAGGCGACTCCCATCGATAGATTCACCGCCCACAGATACCCCATCAAATAGAATCCTAATGTGAAAATTAAGATCGAAAAGAGAACTTTCACTGTCAGCTGAAGAATGCTGGTGGCCATCACGATATAACGGATATCGTAAAAGCCACGCAAAGCGTTGGTGCTCGCATAAAGCAGCAACCCAAGAGGGAGCATGATGGCCCCAGCCATTACCTCTGACTTATGGTCGCCTAGATCCGGCCAACGATCGACTAAAGCAGGGAGGGCCAGATACACGCCCACCAAGCCCAATACGCTTATGCACGCAAGTAACGCGAAACCACCCCGCACCAAGGCATGCAGCTCTGCATACTCCCGCTTATGAACATGCTCGGGGATGAAACGCACCATGACCTGAGCAACGCCCATGCCGAGTAGTCCCGAAAGCGCAGCGACGCCTGCCTGCAACAAGGCAAAGAGCCCAAGCCCCTCGGGGCCGATCTGTTGCGCCAGATAGATCTGGAAAGCAAAACCAACAACCATGGTATAGAGATTCCCAACGAGAAACCATCCCGACTGACTTGCTATTTTTTTAGCAATTCCCGACATGACGATTGAGGTGCCGCAAAGGTATTCTGAGAAGATTTAACACTTATTACTTTCTCCGAGTCAAAACCTACATGCCCAAGCCTAGAGTGTTCTAAACATCCACGATCTCCAAGATTTGTTCTTCCCAGCGCAATGTAATCGCATCCCATGACCAATCCAAGGCCATGGTTGCACCCTTGACTCCCATGCATGCCCGCAGGTCAGAGTCAGCCAAAAGTTCGGCCACACTTCGATAAAATTGATCGTCATCCCACACAACATAACCATTCGCTGCGTCTACAACAGAGTGCGCCTCGTAGTACCCGAAGATTACGACGGGAAGTCCACATGCCGCAGCTTCTTGCGTAACCCTGGGGACACCTTCGGCCACCGAAGGCATGACAAACAGGTCTGCCGAACGGAACGCCTCGGCTAATTTCGTCGGTTGCACATTTCCGGGGAAAGACAGATTTGGGATAGCCTCTGACTCAATCCGTCTCAAAAGCGCCGTACGTTCGCTAGACCCTTGTCCGCCAAACCAGATGAAATCAGCTTCTGGATGACGCTTGGCCAACTCAAGAAACATTCCAACGCGTTTTGTTAGATGCATATTTCCAGCCGACACTACCTTGAGGCGTTCATTCACAGAGTGCTGCTCTTCGGAATAAAATATATAATCATCAATTCCCAAAGGAATCACACTAAATTTGTTCCCATATCGGCGGCGGCCCATTTCCCCAAGAAAGGGACTTATTGCGATCACATGGTCAGCACGGCGGTAGAGCTCATCTAGATATTTAAGGTTCCTTGGGCCGACACGTTGACAGAATACCGGATGCTCCGCCCACTCAGAATACTCTTGCTCGCGGTCGGCATCGCCCACCAAACCTTCCAAGTTTGCAATGACCGGAATCTTGCGACCTGTCAAATCCCGCAACCGCAAACCCCAATGATCAAACCAGCAGGCTCCAGCATAAAAAATTGCATCAGCTCGCATTTGGTAATTCCAGAGCATGTTAAAATACCAAAGGTGTCGTCTCATTAATCGACGTAGCGTCACATTCTTACGGGCAAGGACTTCTGGATCCGGTTTGTCGTAGTAGGGAGCCACCCACCGAATCTCCGGCACCACAAAACGGGCAAGCATGGCCCTTGCATTCAACACTTGCGCATTAGTATTAGCTTGATCGATCACGCGAGGGACCAATATTTTTTTCATTCCATTAAACTATAACTAATTACCCTGGATCCCTATAACAGGGCCACTGTGAATGGGAGACGTGGGCATTCTACAACCAGGGCCTCCCGCGCAACGATTGGTCTCCCAAAGACCGGACGACTTTGCCAGAACCATGGCGAAATTAAAATCAGTTCCCCGAACCTAACATTTTAACTGGCTCAAAGAAGGCTGTTCCGATTATTCAGCTTAGAAATTACAGTTTCTGGATCTAAACGCCCTCCCACAACCTCCTCTAAAATGACCTTATCATCAGGCCAAAGCAAGCAATGTTTTGAGACGTCATATACAAACCAATCAAGATGTTTGCTATTCGTTCCCATTATGCTTACGGGCACGACATTTTCTTTTGTCGCATCCACCAAACACGTCGACCCCCATGAAACCACAAACATCGGCTTAATTCTTAGGAGGGCCTCTTGGAAACTGTCTTGAGTAGCATCAATTCTGAGTTTCGGAAAGCGCACCTTCCAAAAGTTATCGCTCTCTCTCGGGTGCATCCGGACAATAACTTCCAAATTTTCTTTATCTGCCCAGTCTACCAAACTTTGCAAAAGAGCTGAATCTTGATTCTTGGACCACGGTTCTGGAAGTTCGCCCTTCGGATAGTTATATATGGAAGCAACCAAAATACGGGGAAGATGTTGGGCGACCCGCTCCGGGGACGGTGAAATTTCAAACCTAGACTTAGGCAAATGCTGTTGATACCAATCTACATCGGCTTGAGTTAGTAACCTCAAAACATCAAATGGAGGCATGAGAATGCTCACAATATGGAACCCATGCTGATGATATTCAACCGGAGTCATCCCTGCATCTATACAAGCGTAGGCAGGTATATCTGGGGAAATAAAAACAATTTTAGATATGCTTTTATTCCTTAAGTCCCTCCACCACGTCCTGTAGAGCACGTATGCCGCCATCCGTAACGCTGCGTAGGTTACACTATCTTTACGATTAGGGGCGCCAGACTCGAGAAGCGTATTCAATAAAAAGGGGACCACAACCCCCGATTCACACCAAATCTGTTTCAATAGCTCACGCGTGCCGGGACGGTGATAGCTGAGAAAGGTCTCCGGTAACGTTTGATCCAGACGAATTGCTAAACCGTCGGAGTCGTTCTTGAAACCATGCCACATTTGTTCTTCAGACCCTGCACCAAAACCAACAAAAATACATGAAGACTCCGGCAACTCTAGTTGAGGGGCTCGTCGCGCTAGATACATCAGTCGAGCGAGTTCTGTAGCCGCTACGAAGGAAACGATCAAACGCGCACACCCGAATGCGCATGCAAAACCCACCAACCGTCGAATGATACGTCCCCT
>Ga0315338_1001032_pt1 | contig 41921 bp, 31 predicted proteins | sample ASW8metaG_FD_204518 | JGI IMG/M metagenome (GOLD analysis project Ga0315338, IMG submission 204518) | Ammonia-oxidizing marine archaeal communities from Monterey Bay, California, United States - ASW #8 | ecosystem: Environmental > Aquatic > Marine > Coastal | place: USA: California | collected... | reverse complement strand
TTTCATAACAGCCCGGTCTGCTTCGACCGGGCTTTTTATTGCTATACGATGCTTCAAATCCAAGGATTAACCAAGGGTTTCGGTGAGCGGACGCTCCTGTCGGACGTCACCTGGAACCTGTCCGAGGGCGATCGGGTCGGCCTCGCCGGGCCCAACGGTTCCGGGAAGACGACTCTCCTCAAGATGTTCACGCGAAAAGAGTCGCCCGACGCCGGCAAAGTCACGATGCCGCGCGGGACGACCGTCGGCTATCTCCCTCAAGACGGCCTGTCCCACAGCGGAAAGTCGCTTCGGGACGAGACGCTGACCGCGTTCGAGAAAGTGCTCGCCATCGGCGAAGAGATAAAGCAGTTGGAAGAGCGCATGGGCACGCTCGATCCGGATAGCGAAGAGCATCATCAAACTCTGGCTCGATACGGCGAGTGCCGAGACGAATGGGACCGCCGCAGCGGCTTCACCATCGAGAGTCAAACCGAGGAAGTCCTCCTGGGGCTTGGCTTCCAAACGAAAGACTTCAGCGCACCGACGGAATCGTTCAGCGGTGGATGGCAGATGCGCATCGCGCTCGCGAAGCTCCTCCTCACCCAACCCACCGTCCTGCTGCTCGACGAGCCCACGAACCATCTCGACCTCGAGGCCCGAAACTGGCTCGAAGGATTTCTGGCCTCTTATCCTTTCTCACTGGTCCTCGTCTCGCATGACCGCTACTTCCTGGACCAGGTGACGAACCGCATCACCGACATCGATCGACACCGCCTCGTGGACTACACCGGGAACTACAGCAACTTCCTCGACACGAAAGTGAAGAGGTTGGCGGAGCTCCGTGCGAAGGCAACGAGACAGCAAGAAGAGATCGACCGGAACAAACGGTTCATCGAGAAGTTCCGCTACAAGGCGACGAAGGCAAAGCAAGTCCAAAGCCGCGTCAAAATGCTCGAAAAGATCGAGAAGATCGAGATACCGCCCGAGCGCAAGCTGATGCGCTTGCGGCTCCCCGAGGTGGAGCGATCGGGACGAGTCGCCATCGAGCTTACGAACGTCTCCAAGAGCTATGGCGACACGCACGTCATCCAGGCGGGTGACCTTCTAATCGAGCGCGGCGAGCGGATGGCCCTCGTGGGGCCGAATGGGGTCGGCAAGTCGACGCTCATGCGGCTTCTCGCGGAGTCTGAGAAGCCCGATTCGGGCGAGGTCAAGCTCGGACACAACGTGAAGACGGGCTATTTCAGCCAGGAGCGCTACGATCTCGACGAATCCCGCACCGTGCTCGACAACATGACCGAGGGTGCCCCGACGCAAATGATTCCACGCCTGCGGAACTTGCTGGGAGCGTTTCTCTTTCACGGCGACGACGTCGACAAGAAGGTGAAGGTGCTCTCGGGCGGTGAGAAGAGCCGTCTCGCCCTGGCCCGCTTGTTGTTGAAGCCGGCCAACGTGCTGCTCCTCGATGAGCCGACGAACCATCTGGACTTGGACTCGAAAGAGATTCTTCTCGACACGCTCAAAGCCTATGAAGGCACGCTCGTCTTCGTCTCACATGATCGCTACTTCCTCGATCAGCTCTCGACGAAAGTCACGGAGATCAAAGACGGGCGCTTGCAAGTGCACTGGGGAGGCTATCCGGACTTCTTGAGAGTCGAGGAGCAAGCCGCGCAACCGCCCAAACCGCCGCCGGCCCCCGTCGTCCCTGTGAAAGCCGAAGGGCCGCCGCCGCCGAAAAGCACCGACACCGACAAGCCGCGCACGCGTGGCAAGGAAATGTCGAAGAACCGAGCCCGCGCCGTGCAAGAGCGCCTCGAGGAGATCGAGGGCACCATCGCTGAGCTCGAGATTGGAATCGATAGTCTCGAAGGGCGCATGGCCGTACCGGGGTTCTTCGACGACGCCGAGTCGGCCGATCAAGTGGTCAAGACCCACGAAGACTTGAAAGCGAAGCTCAAGGCGCTCTATGCCGAATGGGAAGAGCTCGCGCAGAAAGCCACCGCTTTCAGCTAGCTTCCCCGCACGGGGACCGGGGGACGGCCATGCAGCCGGAGCCAGGAGCTCGGCTGGCGCCGGAGGTGCCGAGCATCTAATATTTGCCCTGGGGAGGCCCTAGTTCCATGTGGAAGCTTATCGAGTTCACCGCCGCGCTCGCGCTCGCGAGTACCGTGCTCGCGCAAGACATCGAGCCGGACGCGTATGAAGACCTGAAATTTCGCCACATCGGCCCCGTCGGCAACCGTGTGATCGCGGTTATCGGCGTGCCCGGCGACGACATGATCTACTACGCTGGGGCAGCGTCGGGCGGTATCTGGAAGTCCACGGACGGCGGCCTGAAGTGGAACCCTATCTTCGACGACAAGCCTGTCCACTCCATCGGCTCTCTCGCCGTCGCGCCATCCGATCGCAACGTCGTTTGGGCCGGCACCGGTGAGACGTTTCTTCGCTCGAACGTTTCGATCGGCAATGGCGTGTGGAAGTCGACTGACGCCGGGACCACTTGGGAGCACAAGGGACTCGATCTCACCGGACGCATCGGGCGCATCATCATCCACCCGACCAATCCCGAGATCGTCTACGCCGCCTCTCTCGGCCACGTCTACGGTCCCCAGCAGGAACGCGGTATCTACCGCACCGAGGATGGTGGCGAGAGCTGGGAGCGCGTGCTGTTCGTCGACGAGGACACGGGCGCCTCGGACCTCGCCATGGATCCGAATAACCCGAGGATCCTGGTCGCCGCCACTTGGCAGGTAGAGCTCAATACTTGGAACCGCACGAGCGGTGGGCTCGGCAGCGGCCTCCACATGACGAGAGACGGCGGAGACACCTGGAAGCGTCTCGAAGGGAGCGCGCTTCCCAAAGGCCCAGCCGGCAAGGTCGCCGTATGTATGACTCCGGCGGACTCTCAGAAGATCTATTCGCTCATCGAGACGAGCGACGGCGTTCCGTGGGAAGGGGAAGGCACGGAGAAGGGCGAGCTCTGGCGCTCAGACGACGGCGGCAAGAGCTTCAAGATCGCGTCCTACGACCGCAACCTCGCAGGACGAAGCGCGTACTACTCGCGTTGCGCGGTATCTCCCGACAACGCGAACGAAGTCTATTTTCTAGCCGCCCCCTATAGCCGGACCCTCGACGGCGGCGCGACGACCCAAGCGGCGGGAGGCATGCAAAGCGCGAACCTCCCGTCTCCCGGGTGGGATCACCACGACATGTGGATCGACCCCACGGACGGGGATCGCATGGTCGTCGGCCACGACGGCGGCGTCTCGATCTCGAGAAATCGCGGTGCGTCCTGGTTCCGGGTCCAGCTACCTCTCGCTCAGATGTATCACGTGACGGTCGACAACCAGGTGCCGTACTACGTCTACGGGAATCGGCAGGACGGGCCGTCCTATCGCGGACCCAGCAACAGCCGAAGCGGAGGAGGCATCGGCGGCGGCGGTATTTCCCGCGGCGCGTGGCACGCCGTGGGCGGCGGCGAGAGCGGCTTCGCAACGCCTGATCCCGTGGACCCGAACATCATCTGGTCGAGCGCTTCCGGGATTGGTGCGGTCGGCGGCATCGTCGTGCGCTACGAAGAGAGCAATCGGCAGTTCCGGCAAGTGGAAGTGTGGCCGGAGAGCACCATCGGCTACCCGGCCTCCGAGGTGAAGTATCGCTTCCAGTGGACGTTCCCCGTGCTCGTCTCTCCTCACGACAACGAGACCGTGTTCGTCACGAGCCAGCACGTACACCGCACGACGAACCGCGGTCAAAGCTGGGACGTCATCAGCCCCGACCTCACGACGAATGATCCCGCAAAACAGGGACTCTCAGGAGGCATCACCCCTGAGAACGTCGGCGTCGAATATTGCTGCGTCATCTACGCCTTCGACGAGTCGCCGGTACAGGCCGGTGTCTACTGGTCGGGCTCGAGTGACGGTCTCGTTCACGTCAGCCAGGACGGCGGCGCAACCTGGACGAACGTCACCGAGAACATTCCCGGGCTCCCGGAGCTCGGCACGGTGCGGAACATCGACGCGTCGAAGTGGGACGCGGGCAAGGCCTATATGAGCATCGACTTCCACGAAGTCGGGAACTTCGAGCCGTTCGCGTACAAGACCGACGACTTCGGCGCGAGCTGGACGAAGATCACGGACGGCATCGAGTCCGACGCACCGCTAAACTACGTCCGCAACATTCACGAGGATCCTGTCCGAGCCGGACTCCTCTACCTCGGCACAGAGAACGCGCTCTACGTCTCGCTCGACGACGGCGCGGCCTGGCAAACGTTTCAGAACAATCTGCCGGCAACGCCGATGTACTGGCTCGTCGTCCAAGAGCACTTCAACGACCTCGTCGTCGGAACCTACGGTCGCGGTTTCTGGATCGCCGATGACATCACACCGCTACAACAGCTCACGGATGAGGTCGCCGCCAAGGACGCCCATCTGTTCGCCCCACGGCCCGCCTACCGTTTCCGACCCATCACGGCGCAGGTCGCCATGTTCGACGATCCTTCCGCAGGTCAGAATCCTCCCCCGGGGGCTTCGATCAACTACTGGTTGAAGCAGCCGCCCGAGGACGAGGACGCGAAAGTGAAGATCGAGATCAAAGACGCGGCCGGTGAGCTCATCCGCAGCCTCGACGGAACGAAGAAGACGGGCATCAACCGCGTCTGGTGGAATCTTCGGGGGGAACGCTCGGAAGAGATCAAGCTCCGAACCAAGCCGATGTATGCAGATTGGGTAGCGCTCGGCGACGAGCGGGTGCGCACTCCGCCCGTACCGCGGATCTCGATCCTGGCACCTCCCGGAATCTATACGGTAACGCTTTCGATCGGGGAGGGGGATGACGCCCTTAGCCTCGAGCAGTCGCTCGAGGTCATCAAGGACCCGCATTCGGCCGGAACCGAGGAAGACATTCGGCTGCAGACCGTGATGGCGAGTGCGCTCCGAGACGACATGAACGCGCTCGCGGAGGCGGTGAATCAAATCGAGTGGGTGCGGCGCCAGCTCAAAGACGTCAAAGCCGTCGCCGCGGATCTCGGCAGCGGCACGGAGGCCCTCGTGTCGAACGCGGAGGAGCTCGACGGTACGTTCGTCGCGCTCGAGGAAAAGTTCTTGCAGCTCCGAGCGACCGGTACCGGCCAGGACTTCGCGCGCTGGCGCGCACGCCTCGCGGGTCGTATCGCCTACCTGGCAGGCTCGGTGGCAACGGCCGACTTTCCTCCCACGGACCAGCACCGGCAAGTCCACGAAGAGCTCAAGGAGCGTCTCGCTCAGTTCCAGACGGAGCTCGACGGTCTCCTCGAAGGAGAGCTTCCCGCGTTCAACGACACACTGCAAGAGAACGGTCTCCCGAGAGTGATCACAGGCGTTGCGGAGACCTCGATCGAGCAGTAGCATCCGACATGGCTAGATGGGCTCTCGTCGTCATCGCGTCAGCGACGGTCTTCGCGTCCGCGCAAGACAAGCAGGCGATCATCCTCGTCAATCACGGCGTGGCTCAATACGACGCCGGACGCTACGACGAGGCAGTCGTCTATTTCAAGAAAGCGATCGAGGTCGAGCCCGACTTCCTCAGGGCCCACGACTATCTCGGTACGGTGCTGCGGGCACTCGAGGACTACGACGGGGCCGTCTCGTCGTACCGACGCGCGACTCAGATCGACCCGGAATTCGCGGCGGCGCACCACAACCTCGCATTGGCCCTGATAGATGTCGGCAAGCCGGAGGAAGCGATCACCTCGTACCGGCGCGCGCTCGAGCTCGACCCGGAGCTTCCCGACGGTCAGAAGAATCTCGGCCTCGCGCTTCAAAGCGTGGGCGAGATGGAGCTCGCCGTGGCGTCGCTCCGGGCTGCGATCTGGGAGGAGCCCGAAGACGCCGTGGCTCAGATCGCCCTCGGTGCGGCTCTCCTCGAGCTCGGTCGGATCGACGAAGCCGTTGCCGTCTACGAGACCGCGGCGACCCTCCGACCGGATTTCGCTCCCGCGCAGACGAACCTCGGAGTCGCGTTGATGCGGCAGGGACGATCAGCGGACGCCGTCGCCGCGATGCGAAAAGTCGTCGTCGCCAACCCGAGCAACGCCGATGCACACCTACAACTAGGCCTCGCGCTCTCCAGTGCGAGCCAGCCCACGGGCGCGAGGCGGGCTTTCCGGAAAGCGGTCGAGATCGATCCCGAGCACGCGAAAGCCTGGTTGAGTCTCGCGCGAGAGCTCGAGGATCCGGACGAAGGGGTCGAAGCCTTCCGGAAGGCCGCCGCCCTCGATCCGAGCTCGGTTCAAGCCCATCTGGGACTCGGTGGGTTGTTGCTCGAACAGAATCATTCGACGCAAGCCGCCGACGCGTTCCGAAGCGCGATCGCCCTCGAGCCGGACAACGGAGAGGCGCACTACTATCTCAGCGTCTCTCTCGACGCAGCGGGGAATGCGGACGAGGCGCGCGAGGCCAAAGCCGAAGCCGAGCGATTGGGTTACGAGCTCAGATAGAGCGCGAGCCGGATGGCGGGAGAAAGCGACAGAGACCGAGCTTTCCTGAGCCTTTGCCCTTCCGAGCCGGATATCCTCGATCGAAGGATGCGACAGGCACGCGTGCTCGCCATGATCGGCATCGCGTCTATCGTCTGCCTCGTCGGCATCACCGCGCTCATCGTGCCTGACGCCGGAGGCGACGGCGCCGGTCTTTTGGTCGTCGTGCTCGCGGGCTTGGCTTTCCCCTTCGCGGGCGTCGCTTTCGGAGCCGCCTTTACGCTCACCGCTTCCGTACTTCTGATGGGACGAGAGAACGCCACACGCATGAATTTGGTCGTCGGCGCATCGAGCGCGGTGGGAACGATCGTCTTCGGTTTCTTCGTCTTCGCTCTGTTCTTCGGGAAGGCGCTGATTCCGTGACACCCCACGACATCGAGACCGCTATCGATGGCGAGACCGTTCCAGATGCTGAAGATCGAGGGAGACTCCAAATGGGTCACGACGACGAGCACGACAAGCTGCACGATTTCGCCACGCGTTACGCGAACGCTTGGTGTGGTCAGCGACCGGAAGATGTCGCGGCGTTCTTCTCCGAGAACGGTTCTCTCAGCGTCAACGATGGGGAGCCCGCCATCGGGCGGAGTGCCATCGCTCGAGTCGCTCTCGGATTCATGACGGCTTTTCCCGACATGGTCGTGTCCATGGACGAGCTCGTCACCGAAGCGAGGGGCACCGTGTTCCACTGGACCCTTGCCGGGACCAATACCGGGCCGGATGGGTCGGGCAAACGAGTCCGGCTCAGCGGCTTCGAGGTGTGGCAGCTCGGCGCCGATGGACTCATCTCCGAGTCTCGCGGCCACTTCGATGCAGCCGAGTACGAGCGCCAGCTGGCCGAGGGTATCGACGGAGACTAGTCATGCTGTTCCGGAGCGCCGTTGACTGGTGGTTCTCGCTGCTGATGATCGGATCCGCTTTTATCGTCGCGGTCGCGCTCGCGCCGTTGTTCACCGTCCTCGAGGGCGTGACTCGAATCGCCGTCATCATCACTATCCTCTCTTCGGTAGCCCTGCCGCTCTGGGTGCTGTTCTCGACGACCTATCGCGTCGAGGGCGGAGGGCTCCTGATCCGCTCCGGTCCGTTCTCGTGGAAGATCCCGCTGAGCGCGATCGAGAGTGTGCGAGAGAGCCGGTCTTTGCTGTCGTCACCCGCGCTCTCGCTCGACCGACTCGAGATCCGGTATAGCAATGGCAAGCGGATCCTCGTCTCTCCAGCCGACCGCGACTCATTCTTGCAGTCGATCGGTCACTCACTCACGCGCTGACGTGGGCACGACCTGGTCCGCTCTTGGCCGATCCGCTAAGAAGCTGCCCGGCGTCGAGGAAGGATCGTCCTACGGCACGGCGGCGCTCAAGGTCCGCGGCAAGCTCATCGCACGATTGAAGGAAGACGGTGACACCGTGGCACTAGGGGTCGAGCTAGACGCGCGCGACGCTCTGATCGAGCTCGATCCGAAATCGTTCTTCGTCACGGACCACTATCGCGCCCATCCGTGGGTGCTCGTCCGCCTCGGCCAAGTCCCGGTAGCTTTGCTCGACGAGTTGCTCGAGCTGGCCTGGCGCCGGAAGGCTCCGAAACGTCTCATTGACGCGTCCCCGTCGCGGACGAAGCGGAAGTGAGTCGGTCTACTCGAAGGCCACCGAGTCGGAGATGTGCACGCCGTTCGAAAGCGTCTTGTGCACCGGACAACGAGAGGCGACCTGCGCGAGACGTTTTCGTTGGGCCTCGTCGAAGCTCCCGCGCATCGTCACATGAGACGTCACGCGTTCGATGAAACCGGTGGCGTCGTCTTCACAGTCCTTGCAATCGTCCGCATGCACGCGGTCGAACTCGAGCGCGACATCGACGTTTCGTAGGTCGATGCCCTTGTGATTCGCGTAGAGACGCAGCGTGATCGCGGTGCACGCCGCCAGGCTCCCGAGGAGGATCTCGTAGGGCGTCGGCCCCTCGTCGCTCCCTCCGGCCGCAAGAGGCTCGTCCGCGATCCAGGAGAATTGGCGCGCGTGGATCGTCGTGGTCACTCCGTCACGAAGTTGTGCGGTAACGGTACTCATCGTGAGCTCCTCTCTGAGGTTCGCGGTTTACGGCAATCGAATAGCAGATCGAGACGCTTTAGAATCTAGGACATGACGATGAAGACCATACCCCTTTTAGGCTTGTGGCTGTCGGCCGCACTGTCCAGTCACGGCGTCGCCGCCCAGTCCGCACCCGAGTGGGGCCCCGACGACGAGCGTGGCGCCTCCAATCGGATCACGGCCGAGCGCATCGTCGAAGCCGGGAAGCTCATCACCGAAGGACGTCTCTACTCGCTCGGCCGGCTATACGAGCCGGGCATGCCGAGCTTCGGGAATCGGCACTTCAGCCTGACCCTTCCCGGAAGACCGACCGGTGGGCCCATGGGCGACAATCGTGTCGTTTACAACGACGAGCTGTTCTCTGGCGAGATCGGGCAGATTGGAACCCAGTTCGACGGGCTGGGTCACATCGGTACCCGGGTCGGTGACGAAGACGTCTTCTATAACGGCTTCCGGCTGCGCGATATCCACTCGGCCTACGGGCTGACCAAGCTCGGGATCGAGAACGCAGGGCCGTTCTTCGCGAGAGGCATCCTCCTCGACGTCGCTCGGTACAAAGGCGTCGCACGGCTAGCACCGGACTACATCATTAGCATTGCCGATATCGAAGGAACCCTCGCCGCCCAAGGCTCGACCCTCCGAGTGGGCGATGTCGTTCTCTTTCATACCGGCCACGGAGCACTGTGGATGGAAGACAACGATGCTTACGCGCACTCGAACCCCGGTCCCGGCATCACCGCCATCCGTTGGCTCGTCAACGAGAAAATCGTGATGGCGGGAGCGGATACGGGAAACGTCGAGGCCAACCCCGGCGAGGATCCGACGAAACCCTACGAAGGCCACCAGTGGTTGTTGAGCGGAAACGGAGTCCACATTTTCGAGAACCTCGATCTCAGCGCTCTCGCAGCGGATCGGGTCTACGAGTTTGCCTTCGTCTTCGCACCGCTGTGGTTGAAAGGCGCGACGGGCTCACCCGGCAATCCCATCGCCATCAAGTAGCTTGTTGCATTCATGAAGCGGTGTCGGTAGCCTCGCTCTCAAATTCACTGAAAAAGAACGTCGCGTAGAGGTACGGGATTCTGCCGTACACGCGTAGCGGGAGAGAACCATGGCAGCCGAACGTCGTATTCTGGTCAAGCTCCGTCCCTCAGGGGCCCATCGTGCCGCGGGATCGAGCTCGAATCTCCGGCCACTTCACGCGAACGAGAACACGGTCGGACTCGGCGCCGCGACGTCGCCCGAGTGGTACGTAGCGGATCTCCCCGACGGAGCCGCGACCCCCTGGGACCTCGCGCACTCTCAGGTCGCAGCGGAGTTGGGCGTCGCCGAGAGCGACGTACTGATCGCCGAGCCCGATCTCGTGCACAGCATCTTTGACGGGCCGCAGGAGCCTACCGACTCTGCGCCGCTAGCACTCGCCGACCGATGCGAGAGCAGCCCTCAAGACGAAAGCCGCGGAAAGGCGACCGGCCCCGACACGTTTGGCTGGCACCTGGGGCCGGACTTTTCTCAGCTAGAAAAAGCGCGGGACGCCGTTTTGTTCGAAGCACCGCGCACGCGGATCGCTCACCTGGACACGGGCTACGATCCTCAACACGAGACCAAGCCCCGGCACCTCCTGAAGGACCTCGAGCGCAACTACGTCGAGGATGACAATCCAAACTCCGCCGTGGATCCGGGAGGAAAGTGGTACAAACCCGATCACGCCGGGCACGGCACGGGGACGATCGGCATTCTTGCCGGTGACAAGGTCACAGCGGAAGACGTCGTGCTAGGAGGCGCACCGGGCGCCGAGATCCTGCCCATCCGGGTCGCGGAGAGCGTGATCCTCTTGAGGACGAGCGCGCTCGCGCAGGCGTTTCGTTACGCGGCCGACCACCAATGCGACGTTTTGTCATTGAGCATGGGTGGGCTCCCAAGTCATGTGTGGGCGGAGGAAGCCTACAACGCCTACATGAAGGGCGTGTGCATCGTCGCTGCCGCCGGCAACAACGTCAACGGCGCACCGGCGCGGAGCCTCGTCTACCCGGCGCGGTTTCAGTTCGTCATCGCCGTCTGCGGTGCGATGGCCGACGGAACGCCGTATCACAACCTCAAGTGGACCGCGCTCGAAGGCAACTACGGCCCCAAGAGCCGCATGGAGTCCGCGATCACGTCCTACACGCCGAACATCCCTTGGCCCCGCTTCCAGTGTGGCGGCTCCGTCATCCGTCTCGACGGCGAGGGGACCTCGGCGGCGACGCCTCAGGTCGCGGCCGCCGCGGCGCTTTGGATCGAAAAGAACAAGCAAGTGCTTCCGGATAATTGGCGCCGCGTCGAAGCCGTGCGGCGAGCCTTGTTCTCTTCCGCCAAGTCCAAGTCGCGCCACAAGAAAGAGTTCGGAAACGGGATCCTCCAAGCGCATAAGGCGCTCGCGCTGGCACCGGATCTCGGCCTACCGAGAACCGAACCCGAGAACAACGACTGGGCGTTCTTCCGGATCATTACCGGGCGTGGGGTCGACGCACCGTCCCCCCGAGAACGTATGTTCAACCTCGAGCTGACGCACCGATGGATGCTCAATCCGGAGCTTTCGAACATTGTTCCCGATCCGGACGGCGTAGACGCGTTGTCCGATAAAGATCTGCGCAAGTTCATGGAAGCGGTCATCGAGGACGAGGGCGCGTCGAGTGCCCTCCGCGCGAATACGGCCGAGCGATACGCGGTCTTGTCGGGCGGGGCTCCGCCACCCAAGCGCAAGAAGCAGGCGTCGGACGAGAGCCTTCCTCACGCGAGCGACCGGCGCGATGCGACCGTCCCGAGCCCGCCCTATCGCCGTGTCCGGGTCTATGCCGTGGATCCAAGCTTCTCGACGCGACTAGAGACCGCCGGGAGCAACGAGGTCGCGCTCCACGTGCGCTGGGAAGACGTCACGCCCGGCCCCTCGGGCGAGTACTTGCGCGTCGAAGACAAGGATCCTTTTGGGCGATCCTACAAACCCGTCAACTTGGATCGCCCCACGTTACTCGCCCAGGATGGTCACGCTCCCTCGGAAGGGAACGCGCAGTTCCATCAGCAGATGGTCTATGCCGTCGTGATGAAGACGATTGGCCATTTCGAGCGCGCACTCGGACGGCCGGTTCTATGGCGTTCCCGGCCCGTCGAAGGCAAGCCTTACGACGACGGCGAGTATGTCGGCCAGTTAAAGGTCAATCCTCACGCGTTGTGGCAAGCGAACGCCTACTACAGCCCGCACGAAGTCGCACTCTTGTTCGGCTATTTCGAGGCCTCGGCGGGCGATCCGGGCGACCACGTGCCGGGAAGTCTGGTCTATAGCTGCCTGTCGCATGACATCATCGCGCACGAGACGACCCACGCCATCCTCGACGGCATGTACCGGCGCTTCAACGAGGCGACCAATCCTGACGTTCTCGCGCTACATGAAGGTTTCGCCGACATCGTGGCGCTCATGCAGCACTTCACACTCCCTGAAGTCTTGACGCTCGAGATCAGCCGTACCCGAGGCGACCTCGAAGCCGAGTCGATGCTCGGGAGCCTCGCTGTCCAGTTCGGTAAGGCCACCGGCCGACGCTCAGCACTCCGGGATGCGATCGGCCGCCTCGTCGACGGCGAATGGGAGCGCATCGAGCCGGATCCCGCCGACCTGGAAGAGCGCACGACGCCGCACGCGCGAGGTGCCATCCTCGTGGCCGCGGTCTTCGACGCCTTCATCGCGATCTACAAGACCCGCACGGCAGACCTCCTTCGCATCTACACGGCGGGCACGGGCGTCTTGCCCGCGGGGGCGATCCATCCGGACCTGGTGCAGCGACTCGTCGATGCCGCCGCGAAGTCGGCCGGCCACGTCCTGACGATCTGCATCCGCGCGCTCGACTACCTCCCGCCCGTCGATGTCACTTTCGGTGAGTACTTGCGCGCGCTGATTACCGCGGATTTCGATCTCGTCGGCGACGACCGGCACAACTACCGCGTCGCCTTCATCGAGTCGTTCCGGCGCCGCGGCATCTATCCTCGCGACATCCGAGCGTTGTCGGTGGAAACACTCCTGTGGGACGGGGCGGAACGCACCAGGCTTCCAAAGGCGGTGAGGAGCAAAGTCGAGCACCATTTCGCTCACATCATCGAGTTCCTCAAGGAATATGCCGACGAGTGCACCTATATCGAGAGCCGTGAGGAGCTCTTCGAGACAACGAGAAGCTGGCGTCGCAAGCTCTACGCCGAGCTGAAAAAGGCGTTCACCGCCGTACCCCAATTCGCGGAACAGCTCGGGGTCGTGCCCGGACGTTCGTTCGAAGTTCACGAGCTCAGGCGCGCCATCCGCGTGGGCCCGAGCAGCAAACCGGTACCGCAGCTGGTCATCGCCCTCACGCAGTCGGTCAACGTCGCCAAGACGAAGGATACGCCCGCCCATACGTTTCGCGGCGGCTCGACCCTCATCGTCGACCTCGCCGACAGCGAGGTGAAATACGCGATCGTCAAACGCGTCAAGAGCGAGAGCCGACGCGAGCGCACCGCCGACTTTCAGCGACAAGCGGCCTCCGACCCGTTGCGCAAGCTGCTCTTCGCGCCGGGCGACAAGGAGCCATTCGCGATGCTCCATTCGGTTGGCGACGACTAGGAGTCGCTGTACTCGAGCCTCGAGGAGAACTAGAATCCGCCCCGGGTGGTTCAGCGGGGGGCATGGCCACCGACACGAGCCAAGAGCTCCCGTGACGGGAAGACACGGATGGACCTACCTCGACATGTAAGCACCCTCATCATCGGCGCCGGCGTGCACGGGCTGAGCACCGGGTGGCACCTGGCACAAGAGCTCCGCGCGCGAGGCAAAGGTGCAGACGATGTGCTCATCGTCGACAAGACGGACGTCGCGTCAGGGGCTTCCGGAATTGCCTGCGGCGTCATCCGGAATTTCTACTACCAGCCCGCCATGGGTGCGATCATGCGAGAGAGCGTCGACCTATGGCACTCGGACCCCGAGGCTTTTCATTTTCACGACTGTGGCTACATCGCCCTCGTACCCGAAGGACAAGACGACGACGTCTCTTCGATCTATGAGCGCCAGGTGTCGGAAGGCTACCGTTCCACACTCGTACGAGGCGAGGCGAACGTCTTCGACTACATGCGCGGCATGTTTCCCGACTGGCGAGCGCGGGGCCAAACGTCTTTGCTCCATGAGCACGAGAGCGGCTTCGCGTTCAACAAGCCGGCGATGCAGGGGCTCGCTGGCAAAGCGAGCGATCTCGGTGTCCGGATCGCTGCCGGGGTGCACGTCACACGATTCCATCGGGACCAATCCGGCGCGGTGCGCTCGGTGGATACGAACAGGGGCTCGATCGAGGTCGATCAAGTGGTCCTCGCAGCTGGACCGTGGATCAAGAACTTCTGGACCGAGCTCGGCCTACCCGCCACCCTCGATGTCCGGGACCCCGAAGGCAACGTTCACGAAGGACGCCCGATGTGGACTTACTGGCGCTTGCAGGAAGGCGAGATACGAATCGATCCTGCGACCTACGTGACCGCGGACGGCGCCATTCCGCCGGTATTCCACTTCGACTCCCGCGAGCCACTCGTGTCACTCAAGACGGGAGACATCCTCTCCGACGAGTTGTGGGGCACCTATTGGAAGCAAGATGCGAACGGTGTGCAAGGAGGGGCCGCACCGGAGAAGCTGGGCACCGAAGCCGAGGTCGACCCTTATGGACCGGACAGCCCGCACTACACCGTGAAAGAAGATTTCGTCGACCTGTGGACGTCGAGCCTTTCGCACGCAATGGAGAGATTCGAGAACTGCCACCATCACTACCATGACGCACCGAGCGGAGGCATCGGCTGCTTCACGCCCGACAACTTTCCCGTGTTCGACTTCGCACCGGGGATCGAGAATCTGTTCGTCGTCGCCGACAGTAATCACGGCTTCAAGATGATGAGCGTCGGCAAGCAAGTCGCACGGGTGATGATGGGCGGGAAGTCGGAAGCGCTTCACCCTTTTCGCTACGCCCGTTTCGCAGAAGGCGATTTGCACCCCGTCTCGAACAGTCCGTACATTTGGGGATAGTACGGCCACATGAGTCGAACCTCCGCTGTCACGTCGCCCGGCGACCGGTGCCCTCCACTGGAGTCACCACTCGGCGATAAGCTCTGACGTGTCGTCTCTCGAAAACGTCCTCGTCGATACCGCGAACTTCCTGTGGTCGTACATCCTGTACCTCCTCGTGGGCGGCGGCGCTTTCTTGCTGTTCTTCTCCCGGTTCAAACCGTTTCGCTACCTCAAGCACGCGGTCGACATTCTGCGGGGGAGATATGACGACCCGGATCAGCCGGGCGACATCACCCACTTTCAGGCACTCGTCAGTGCGCTCTCGGCCACGGTAGGCGTCGGCAACATTTCGGGAGTCGCCGTTTCGATCACCATCGGCGGCCCGGGTGCCATTTTCTGGATGTGGGTCACCGCCTTTTTTGGCATCGCGACCAAGTTCTTCTCGTGCACGCTCGCGGTCATGTACCGCGGCAAGGACAGCCTCGGCCAACTCCAAGGGGGCCCGATGTACGTCATCGAGCAGGCCATGTCTCCGCGGTTTCGACCGCTCGCCTATGTGTTCGCCATCGCCGGTGCCATCGGCTGCCTGCCGTTGTTGAACCCGAACCAACTGGTCCAAGCGGTGCGAGACATCCTATTCGTCCCGAATGGATGGGTCGGCGAGGACCACTTCTGGTTCGACTTCACCGCGGGCATCATTCTCGCTGGGCTATCGGCGACAGTGATTCTCGGAGGCATCACCCGCATCGCCGAGGTCGCGAGCCGCGTCGTGCCCGCGATGGTGGTCGTCTACATGCTGTGCGCCTTGTGGATCATTCTTGCGAATTGGGAGCAAGTTCCGTTCTACGTCGCGCTGATCTTCTCCGACGCGTTCACAGGCGACGCCGTTGTGGGGGGTGCGGTCGGCACCGTCATCGCGACCGGGATCCGCCGCGCGGCTTTCTCGAACGAAGCCGGACTGGGGACGGCGCCCCTTGCCCACGGCGCAGCCAAAACGGGAGAGCCGATCCGCGAAGGCTTCGTTGCGATGACCGGACCCGTAATCGACACGATGGTCGTGTGCACGTGCACGGCGATGGTCATTCTGATGACGGGCGTCTGGCAAACGACTTCGGATAACGGTGTCACGCTGACCGCGAACGCGTTCACCTCCGCGATGCCCGGTTTCGGCTCCTATGTGCTCCTTCTATGTGTCGCGGGCTTCAGCGTGACGAGCTTGTTCACCTACTCCTACTACGGCGCGAAGTGTCTCGCCTTCCTCGTGGGCGCGGAGCACCAGCAGAAGTACAACTACTTCTACGTCGCCTTCATCGTCGTTGCCTCGGTATCTTCCATCGACGCCGTCATCAGCTTCGCCGACGGTTTCTTCGCGATCATGGCGATCCCGACGATGGTGTCGACGCTCGTACTCGCACCGCGCGTGATGCGCGCCCTCCGCGACTACGAGAAGCGCTATCCGGACCTCGGCGCACGGCCATGAGATTCCCACGCCGTGCCCGCTTCTCCGCGCTCAACCTGTTTCGAAAGGGTCTGACGGGTGAGTCGTGGCCGCCGTCGTGGACCCAACATGAGATCCGGCCGACCTACGACGTCGTCATCATCGGCGGAGGGGTCCACGGCCTCGCGACGGCTTACTATCTGGCGCACAACCACGGCGTCCGCAACGTCGCCGTCCTCGACAAGAGCTATATCGGGAGCGGCGGATCGGGGCGGAACACCACGATCATCCGCTCGAACTATCTGACACCGGAAGGCATTCGCTTCTATCAGCGCTCGGTCGAGCTCTACCAGGCGCTCGCATCGGAGCTCAACTTCAACGTGATGTTCGCTCAACGCGGCCACATCACCCTCGCGCACAACGACAGCTCCTTGCGCACGATGCGCTGGCGCGCCGAGGTCAACAAGCTCGAAGGAGTGCACTCCGACGTCATCGACCCACAGCAGATCGGGGAGCTCGCGCCCTATCTCGACGTCTCCCGCGAGGCGCGCTACCCGATTCTGGGCGCCCTCTATCATCCGCCGGGCGGAATCATCCGTCACGACGCCGTCGTCTGGGGCTACGCGCGCGGTGCCGACGCACTCGGCGTGCACATCCACCAAGAGACCGAGGTTCAGGGCATCGATGTCCGGGACGGCCGCGTACGGGGCGTCGTCACTTCGGCCGGGCGGATCGCGGCGCCGGTCGTCGTCAACTGCACCGCAGGCTGGTGCACGCTGATCTCGGACATGGCCGGGGTGTCGCTCCCCGTCTCCACGTTTCCGCTACAAGCAGCGGTATCCGAGCCGGTGAAGTTCTTTCTCCATCCGGTCGTAGTTTCCGGGAGCTTGCACTGCTATGTCAGTCAGACCGATCGCGGCGAGCTCGTGTTCGGAGCAGCCGTCGATCCGTTCGCGTCGTACTCGACGAGAGGCTCGCTCGAGTTCATCGAGGGCCTCTCCGGGCACATCCTGCAGCTGATGCCCTCCTTGGCTCACATGCGAGTCCTGCGTCAATGGGCCGGACTTTGCGACATGACGCCCGACTACTCGCCGATCATGGGGCCCACACCGGTCGAGGGCTTTTACGTCGACGTCGGTTGGGGCACCTACGGCTTCAAAGCCGGGCCGGTGGCGGGAGAGACGATGGCCGAGCTCATCGCAACCAAGAAGACCCCGGAGCTCATCGCTTCTTTCGGCTATGAGCGCTTCGCCGATGGACGTCTCGTCGGCGAGAAGGGCGCGGCCGCGGTCGGGCACTGATCATGCTCCTGATCCCGTGTGTTCATTGCGGCGAGCGCAACGCCTCCGAGTTCCGCTACGCAGGCGAAGCGGGGAGGAGGCCGGATCCCACATCGGCGTCCCCGGACGTTTGGCGGCACTACTTGTACGGGAGCGGCAATCCGGCGGGCTGGGTCACGGAGCGCTGGTACCACCGCGCCGGGTGTCGCCGCTTTCTCGTGGTCGAGCGGCACACCGTCACGAACACGATCCGGGTCGTGCGGCCCGCCGGAGCGTGAAGCAGGTGCGACTCCCACGCCAACGAGGCGAGGTCATCGACCGCTCGGACGGCTTCGAGTTTCGTTGGAACGGACGGGCCCGAAGTGCCTTCAGGGGCGACACCATCATATCGGCGCTGGCGGCGGCGGGAGAGCGGGTCTTCTCGCGAAGCTTCAAATATCACCGACGAAGAGGCGTTGTCAGCGCGAGCGCGCTCGACCCGGGCTGTCTCGTGCAGGTCGGAGACGAGCCGAACGTTCGCGGGGCACACCGCCAGGTCGCGCCGGGGATGGACGTGTTTGCGCAGAACGTTTGGCCGTCCTTGGATTTCGACCTGCGCGCGGGTGCGAGGTGGCTCCGCCGCTTTCTCGGCCCCGGGTTCTACTACAAAACGTTCATGGCGCCTCGGGCCCTCTGGCCGTGGTACCAGCGGCTACTGAGGCACATGGGAACGCCCGGCGGGACCGTGCCTCGAGAAAGGTCCAGCGCCTATTTCGACAAACGCTATGCACATGCCGACGTCGTGGTGGCCGGAGCGGGACCCGCCGGGATGGCCGCCGCCGTGGCATCCGCGGATAGGGGCGCTCGCGTCATGCTGGTCGAAGAGGAGCACGCGCTTGGAGGCCACCTCCGCTACGGCGCCGGAGCGCATCTAGCCGAGCTGTCGCGGCTGCGCCAGGAGATCGCTCGCCGTGAGGAGATCGAAGTCGTGACGGACGCGGTCGTCTTCGGTCGCTACGACGACAACTGGCTGGGCATCGTGGAACGACGAGACGGTGGGGGCTCCGAGCGCCTGATCAAAGCGAGGACGTCCATGCTCGTCGTCGCGCCGGGATTGATCGAGCGTCCCTACGTCTTCGACGGCAACGATCTGCCCGGCGTCATGCTCGCGACGGCGGTCCGGAAACTGATCCGCCTCTACGCCGTGCGCCCCGGCGAGCGAGCGGTCGTTTTCTCGGCCAACGAGGAGGGCGATGCTGCCGCGGCCGACCTCGAGGACGCCGGGGTCGAGGTGGTTCGGGTCGTCGACGGGCGGCGCGGAGAGGGGATTCGCCGCGCCTTGGGGTCGAGCGGTGTTCGAGAGGTCGAGCTCGACGACGGCTCGCGACTGCGGGCGGACCTCCTCGTGACCGCGACCGGCTGGACGGCGCCGACGTCTTTGCTGAACATGGCCGGTTGCCGCCCTCGCTACTCTCCCAGAGCGGCTCGCTTCCTTCCGGACGCCTTGCCTCGCGGGGTCATGGCGACGGGAGCCCTGACCGGGGACGGATCCTTGGAAGAGCTCGTGGCCCATGGACACGCCGTCGGCGAAGAGGCGGCGCGACGGGCCCGCGAGCCGGACAAAGACATCGTCGAGATCCCGGCGCTCGGTGAGCCCGCACACCCTGAGCTCTTCCGAAGCGACACCCACGGGTTCGTCGATTTCTCCGAGGACGTGAGCTCCAAGGACATCGAGCGAGCCGCCGATGAGGGCTATACCTCGATGCAGCTCGCGAAGCGGTTCACGACCGCGACGATGGGGCCCGCCCAGGGCAAGCTCGAGTTGATGAACATGGCGCACGTTCACGCGGAATCGATCGGGGTCTCCGTCGCCGAAGTCGGGACGACGACATGGCGCCCTCCCTATGTGCCGGTCACTCTCGGCGCGCTCGCGGGGCGAAACTTCGAGCCCGCGCGACGCTCGCCTATCCAGGTTTGGCACGAAGACCACGGCGCCGTGCCGCTCGTGGCCGGCCAATGGATCCGACCGGAGCATTACGGGAACCCCGCAGAGGAAGTCGACAACGTCCGCAACCGGGTCGGTATCATCGACGTGACGCCCATCGGCAAGCTCGACCTCCGCGGACCGGATGTGCCGAAGCTCTTGAACCTCGTCTACGTCAACAAGTGGTCGAAGCTCCCCATCGGGTCCGTGCGCTACGGCGTCATGTGTGCCGAGGACGGCGTCGTCCTCGACGACGGCGTGACCGGTCACATCGGCGAGGAACATTTCATCATGTCCACCACCTCCTCCGGAGCGACGGGGGTTTGGGAATGGCTGGAAGACTGGCTTCAAACGGAGCACCCCGAGTGGCGGGTTCTCGTCACACCCGTGACCTCGGCCTTCGCGAGCATCAACGTCGCCGGGCCGAAGGCGCGCGAGCTCATGCAGCGGCTCGTCGATGACGTCGACCTGTCGCCGGACGCCTTTCCTTACATGCGGGTTCGGAGAGGGCGCATCGCAGGGGTGGCCCACAGCTTCATGTGGCGGATCGGCTTCACGGGCGAGCTGAGCTACGAGATCCACGTCCCCGCCGCGTACGGTCTCTACGTGTGGGAAGCCCTGATGGAGCACGGACGGGATCTAGGGATCCGCCCGTTCGGCGTCGAGGCCCAGCGCATCATGCGACTCGAGAAGGGACACTTCATCGTCGGCCAGGACACCGACGGCCTGACGCAAGCGGGAAGCGTCGGGATCGGAAATCTCATCAAGCTCGACAAACCGGATTTCGCCGGAAAGCCCGAGCTCGTGTGGCAAGCCGATCGTGGCGCGAGACAACGACTCGTTGCCGTCCAAACCCTCGACGGTGCCATCGTGCCGCCCGAAGCGAGTCAGATCGTGAAGGGGGCAGGCTCGCGCCATATCCTCGGGCGCATCACATCGAGTCGACTGTCGCCCACTCTTGGTCGATCGATCTGTCTCGCGCTGGTCGATAGCGACGCGACCGAAGACCCACTAACGATACGGCTGCCCGATGGGCGAGAGGTCACGGCTCGCGCGCTCGACCAGCTCGCCCATTTCGACCCGAAGGGAGAGCGGCTCCGTGGTTGAGTGGAATCCGGTGGCGCGTAGCCCGTTTGCGCTTCGGGTTCCCTCGGGTGAGAAGCGTGAAGTGCGCCTGGTCGACTGCACCCCATACACGAAGCAGCTCGTGCGCTCTCGTGGGGTCGACGCGTTCGCGGTGCCGCACGGCCGGACCGAGACGACCGCTGGGGGCGCGCTCGTGGTGGGCACCGCGCCCGGTGAATGGTTCGTGCTCGCACCACCGGAAGCGAGCTCGACAACGAGTCTGGACCTTGCCGCCGATGCCCACGTGATCGATTTGACACATGGCCGCGCCCTCCTTCGCCTCACGGGCGAGAGAAGCGACCGGGTCCTCCAGAAGCTGTGCGCCGTGGATCTGCACGACCGGGTGACGCCGAACCACACCGCGTTTCGCTCCTCGGTCGCCAAGGTCGTGACGGATGTCGTTCGTGAGGACGACGATGGCGAGCGCTCCTACCTCTTGCTCTCTGAATGGTCGGTGGGTCAGTATCTAGCCGATGCCGTCTTGGATGCGGGCGCTCGGTTTCGCTGAAGTCCAGACGCTCGTGCGTTCGCTCCTGCGGACCCCCACCTTCACCGCCATCGTCGTTGTTCAGCTCGCGTTAGGCGTCGGTGGCGCCACCGCCATTTTCAGCGTCGTTAAGACGGTGTTGCTCGAGCCGCTCCCTTATCCCGAGGCGGATCAGCTCGTCATCGTTTGGCAACGCGCACCGGGGGCCGGCCTCGAGCGCGAGTGGCTGTCTCCGGCTCAGTTCCGAGACATCCGCGACGAGAGCACATCGTTCGATGAGCTCGCCCTGCTCGTCGGCGGCCCGAGCTTGCTAAACCGTGACGGGCCTCCCGAGCATTCGAGCTACGTTCAAGCCAACGCCGCGCTCCTGCGCATGCTCGGCGCGCAGCCCCATCTGGGCCGGATCCTCACTGAAGCGGATGACGCGCCCGACGCGCCACCCGTCCTCCTGATCACCTACGAGCTCTGGCAACGGCGCTTCGGCGGAGATCCAAACATCCTCGGCCGAAAGATCGGGGTCGAGCGTTTCGAAGTTCCCGTGGTCGGGGTGCTCGCGCCGGGCTTTCTGCTGGACGACACGGTGTTCCCGTTCCGAGAGCGCGTCGGAGCGGTCGAGATGGTCAACTCGATGCGCATGAGCGAGGAGCACCTCGAACGCCGGGACCACGAGGGCTACAACATCGTCGGGAAGCTCGCCCACGACGTCACCCTCACCGAGGCACAGGCCGAGCTCGACGTGATTGCCTCTCGAATGACGGAGGCGGCGGCTCCGGCGCATGGCGATCGCGGCTTCCGCCTCGACGTCGTGCCGCTTCTCGATCAAGTCGTCGGTGCGAGCCGGCCAAGGCTGTGGTTACTCCTCGGGACGGTATCGTTGATGCTGGCCGCGGCTTGCATGAACGTCGCGAATCTCTCGTTCTTCCGAGGCTCCGTCCGCTCTCGGGAGATGGGGATTCGATCCGCGCTCGGGGCGGGGAGGTTGCGGATCCTGGCGAAAGTCATCGGTGAAAGCCTCGTACTGGGGATGATCGGATGCGCCCTCGGGATCGCGCTCGCTTGGGCTGCGCTCACAACCATGGCGCGCTGGGCGGGCGCGGGTCTTCCGCGTATGGACGAGATCGAGTTCGACGCGGGCGTCGTCGTGCTCGCGGTCGGCGTCAGTCTCTTCGCGAGCGTGCTCGCTGCCGTGATACCCGCGTTTCACGCCGCGCGGGTTGACGTGGTGTCCGCCATCAGACGAGGCGACGCGGGCACGCGTCCTCTACCGAGAAAGCTCGGTTCATCGAGCGTGCTCGCCATCTTGCAGGTCGCCGTTGCGCTGATTTTGATCGTCTGCACGCAAATGCTCTGGCAAAGTTTCGACGCGGTCTTGAGCGTCGACCCCGGCTTCGAATCCGAGAACAAGTTGACGATGAGAGTGCAGGCCTCGCCTGGGATCGCTCGCAGCGCGATCGAGACCGACGCTCTTTTCGCCACACTCGTCGAGCGCGTGGAAGCGCTCCCCGGAGTGCGTTCAGGGGCGTCCGGTTGGCCCTTGCCACTATCCCCTGGAAGCAGCTGGGCTCCTGTCGACGTGGAGGGCTACGAACGCGCGCCCGAAGAGCCGGCGATCGTCGCGGACGAGCGCAACGTTTCGCCGGGCTACTTCGAAACGATGGGCATCTCGATCCTCGAAGGACGTGACTTCAACGCTCGTGACTACCTTCCCGACGCCCCACCCGTCGTCATCGTGGACCGACGCTTCGCGGAGCGCTTCTGGCCGAACGACGAGGCGCTCGGCCAAAGGGTGCGGCCCGCATGGATGGACTCCTTCGCGACGGTCACGGGAATCGTCGCGCCCGTGCGGCAATACGCACTGACGAGCGAGAGCCGCATCGCGATGTACTTACCGGAAAGAGGCGCCTATCGGCCTCATCTCGCCGTGGCAACCGAGGGGGATCCGCGGCGGTGGGTGGACGCCGTCACGCGAGCGCTGCGAGACGTCGATCCTGAGATCGCGACGAGCGACGTGAAGACGATGACGGACCGGGTCGATGAGCTCATGGCTCCGGCCCGGCTGAGTCTCGGGATCGTCCAGAGCGTAGCCGCGGTCGTCCTTCTGATCGCGACGGCGGGGCTCTACGGACTCCTCGGGTTCTCCGTCTCCGCGGGGCGCTCGGAGCTTGGTCTTCGGGTCGCTCTCGGGGCGACCCCCGGCGACGTTACCCGACTCGTCGTCGCCTACGGCATGCGCATCGCAGCCATCGGAGTTTCGATCGGTCTCATCGCCGGCGTCGCGACCGCGGGTCTTCTCGACAACCTGTTGTTCGAAGTCGAGGCCCGTCCGATGTTCGGATACGTCGCGGCTGCGTTTCCAATCGGGATCGTTTCCTTCTTCGCCGTCTGGCTTCCGGCACGGCGTGCCGCGCGCGTCCATCCACTGGCTGCGCTCGGAACCAACCGCGTCTAGCCGGCTGCGCCGGTCTCCCTCATCAAAGGCCGAAGGTGAACACGACGTTTCCCGCAGCGATGGTCACGTATTGCTGGCCGTCGACTGCGTAGGTCATCGGTGCCGAGTGGACTCTCGAGCCCACGGCGATGTGCCAAAGCTCTTCGCCGCTATTCGCGTCGAGGGCGAAGAAGTAGCCGTCGACCGTGCCGCCAAAGACGAGGTCTCCCGCGGTCGCGAGTAAGCCCGAGGTCGAGCGCGGTTTGATGGGAAACTCCCAGCGAAGCTGCCCGTCTCGCGGGTCGAGGGCACGGATCGCGCTTTTGTACTTGTCGTTCGGCAACACGTTCTGAGCGCCGCCTCCGGTGAACTGCTCGCCCTCGGTGAACTCCTGCTCGCGGATGAAGAACTCTTGCTCCCCGTCGAAGGCGTTCACGTAGAACAGCTCGGTACGCGGACTATAAGCGGCCGACCACCAGTTCGTCGCTCCACCGACGGACGGAGACACGACGTTCCCGTCCGGTGTCGGAAGCTTGCCGGGGACGCGGATCGGACGGCCTTTCTCGTCGAGACCTTCCGCCCAAGTTTGCTTGGCGAACGGCGTTCCGACGAGAAATTCACCCGTGCCGCGGTCGAGCGTGTAGTAGAAGCCGTTGCGATTCGCCCACATGATGACGCTTCGCTGTTCGCCGCTCATCTCGATCTCCGTCAAGATGGGCACCTGGATGGCGTCCCAGTCATGGACGTCCCACGGCGTGAACTGGAAGTACCACTCGAGCTCACCGCTGTCCGCGTTCACCGCGAGCGCGGAATCGGAGTACAAGTTGTCGCCCAGCCGCACCTCACCGTTCCAGTCCGGCCCGGGATTCCCCGTACCCCAGTAGATCAAGTTCAGCTCGGGGTCATAGGCACCGGTGATCCATGTGGGCGCGCCGCCCGTCTTCCACGAGTCACCCGCCCATGAAGCGTTGTCGGGGTGCTCCGGCCCGGGGATGGTGTAGAGCCTCCAGGCGCGTTCTCCGCTCTCCGGGTGGTAGGCGTCCAGGAATCCGCGGATACCGTATTCGCCGCCGGCGATGCCGGTGACGACGAGGTCCTTGACGATCATCGGCGCCGCGGTCTTGCTGTAACCCTGCTGGTAGTCAGCGACCTCGGTATCCCACTTCAAGTTGCCGGTCTTGGCGTCGAGTGCAACGAGGTGCGCATCGAGGGTGCTCATGAACAGCGTATCGCCCAGGATCGCAACGCCTCTGTTGTTCCTTCCACAGCAGATACGGAGATCGTCCGGCAGCTCGTGGTCGTAGCGCCAGTACAGCCCGCCGGTCCTCGCGTCCACGGCGACGACGTTGCTCGGCGACTCCGTGATGAACATCACGCCGTCGACGACGAGGGGCACTGTCTCCGCTCGGTCGATCTCCGGAATCTGGTACGCCCATTTCAGCTCGATCCCGGAGACGTTGTCTTTGTCGATCTGCGTCAATCCGCTAAACCGCTGGCTGTCCAGAGTGCCGGAATACATCAGCCAGTTGTGCGGCTCCTCGTCCGCGTGCAGCAGCCGTTCCCAGGAAACCGGTGTGAGCGAGGGCATCGCGTCCTGAGCTTCCGCGCACGGGAGCTCGGCTACGAACGAGAGCGAAGTTAGTGCTAGAAGGAACGTTCCGATTCTCATCTTCAGCTCTCTTTCCGTAGCGAGAATAGATAAGCGATGAGGTCGTCGACTTCACTCGAGCTCAACGTCTCCGTGACCGCCGGCATGGGCGACGTCTCGTCGCGCTCGACCGATCGCAGCGCTTTCTTGGATAAGTGCCAGAGGTTCTCGTTCTCGTCCATCAGCCGCAACGTGAACGTGTCCTCGCTCATCCGTAGACCCTCGACGGGTGAGCCGTCCGAGCGCACGACTTTCATCGTCCACCATCGCGGCTCGACGGTCTCGTCCGGCTCCGTCATGGCCGTTCTCAGTTCGTCCGGGGTCATCCGATTCCCGACGATCGACAGGTCCGGCCCCAGGCGACCCCCCTGGCCTCCTACCATGTGGCAGCGCGTGCAGTCGCCAGTGCCCGTGAACAAGCGCGCGCCGTTGTCGGCATTCCCCGAAAGCTCGTAGTCACCGAATTGTGGGTTGAGCGAACGGAGATAGGTGACCACTTGCCAGATCCTGTGCTCCGGCGCCCAGGAGATACCCACCATGGTCGTGCCCGACACGCCGTCACGAATGACCTCGAAGAGCGCCCGATCACTACTGGCACTGCTGTAGTTGCCGGTCGTCAAGTCGGGCGCGCCGGTCTCGTCGTTACCTTTGCCGTCGAGCCCATGACAGCGACCGCACTCGGCTTGAAAGAGCCGCCGTCCCATCCGGGTGTCGACGACGGTGTCATAGGGATTGTCCTGCGCCCAAATCTGGGGAGCGCAACCGATTCCGATGCAGACAAGAGCGGTTGCCGCTACCGCGATCCTACTAATCTCTCTCATGGCTCCCCCTTTTGTTATCGATAGCTATCGTTTCGAACGCGCTCCCTCATGAGCTGGGCTCGAGCCGGATAGTCTTCTCGGTCACCGACTCGATCTTTTTTCGCGAGAAGAACAAGGGCGTATGCTTTTGGGCTACGTACAAATCGAACAGATCCCGATAGTGCGGGCTGTCGGGGTCGCCGGACTGCCCCGGAAGATTGATCGTTGCGATCGAGTTGTCCCAGTTCGAGGCGTCCGCAACGATCCGGTACGACGGACCACTTCTTTGGTTGTCTCCCGCGCTCGTCGGGCTTACGGTGTATGACGAGCCGCCTCGAGGCGCCGGGCCGACGTCGAGCTTCGCGCGCAACTCGTCGGTCACGACGCCGCTCATCTGGTGGCGGATCTCGATGTGCTTGTACCGGGGGTCTCCATACTTCCATTGCGACTCGTCGGCTCCGAAGCGCCGCCGCATATCGTCGAGCGCTTCTTTCATACTCCGTACGAGCAGACGGTCACGGCCGGCGATGGGGTCCTCACCGAAGTGACCATCCGGCGCGGTGTACCAATCGAGCACCCTTACCGTCGGAAGGTTCATCAGCGTTTGCGCGGAAGTCGGAACGAAGAGTCTCGCCGCGTGCTCGCGCAAACGCCTCTCCCACGCGATGTAGATGCCCGCGGGCGCCGAGTCCCGATCGAGGCGTTTGTTCCAGCCCGAGAGGAGCTCGATCGCGGCTTCCACCTCCGGCTCTCCCGCGCCGAGCCCATCGAGCAACGGCAACAAGACGCGAGCGGGGATCGAGTAGTTGTCCTGCTGGATTGTATGGATGTCGGCCACGGTGAGATAGCGCGCACTGTCTCCTAAAAGCTCGTGGATCCGCGCTGAGCGAAGGGGCTCCGAGTAGTTGTAAGCGAAGACGTAGGGATAGTCCTCGGGCACATTTTCCTCGTTCGCGGTCGCGATGAACCCGATCTCCGGATTCAAGTCGTGCGGGAGCTCTTTGACGGGCATCGTGCCGCTCCACTCGAAGCGGCCGTCACCGGGGACGGGTAGTAGTCCACTCCAGCTGCGGATAGGAGCCAGGCCGCTGACCTGCCAGCCGATATCTCCGTGCACGTCGGCCCACACGATATTGTGTGCCGGCCCGTAGTGGTAAGACACGCCGTCACGAAATTCGTCCCAGTTCTCCGCGCGCCCGTAGCGCATGTCGGCGAGGTAGGGCGACGCGCCCACGCGTTGCCACGCCGCTCTGAGGGCATAGGCCTTGTGATGTTCCCGATCCTCCGACAGCACGGGTCCGTGACGCGTGAACTTCAGATCGACGTCGACGCCGTCCTGGCCTTTGACAGGAATCCTTTCGCGGACGACACGCATGTCTTCCCATGTGCCTTGATAGCGGTACTGGTTCTCGTTGTCGGGGTTGGTGTCGTAGACGTAGAGGTCCTCCATGTCGCGGCCGTGGATGGTGAGACCCCACGCACCATGCTCGTTATGTCCCATCGAGACGCCGGGGACGGTCGGCTCCCCGGAGCCGATGGCGTTCCAGCCTCCACCTACGAGATGGACCACATATCGGAGCGCAGGTACGGAGACGCCGCGATGGGGGTCGTTCGCTAACATCGGCGAGCCCGACAGGGTTCGCTTCCCGCTCACGACCCAGTTGTTGCTGCCGTAGCCTTTTTCGACCCAGTCCTCGAACGGGTCTTCGGACGAAAGCCGCGCGTGCGCGTTATCGGCGTCGGTCGCCCGGGCACGGTACGCTTCGACGATGTCACCGGGCACGAAATCGACAGGCGCGCGCGCCGCTCGATAGAGGTCGAGCACATCCGCTCCGATGAGAGAGAGGTCGACGCCGTGGTCCGATAGCTCAGGCTTTCGCGGACGAAAGTCCGAGAGGCTGACGAGCGTCTCCGCATCCATCGTTTGCAGAAGCTGGGCGTTGCGGACCTCCGACGTCACATTGCTGTAGAGCCCGTTGAGCCTCGAGACGGCTACTTCCTCCGTCCAGCGACCGGGCGTCGTTCCCAAGAGCCGGAACTCGATCGGCAGCAGGTCGGGATTCGCCTCCGTGAGCGTGATGTAGGCGTTAACGCCCCTCACGAAGGCGCGGAAGACCGACGTCCCACGCTCGTGATAGTGGTTCAGCTCCTGATCCAGATCGCCGCGAAACCGCAAGAGCCGAGCGCCGATATCCTTGTCGAGCGTGCGCGGGCCGAGGAGCTCCGAGACGGTGCCGGTGACCTGGCGTCGCCACATCTCCATTTGAAAGAGCCGGTCACGGGCCGCGTTGAAGCCTTGAGCGAAGAACAAGTCGTCCTCGTTCTCCGCGTAGATATGGGGGATGCCCCACCGATCGACGAGAATCTCGACCGGCTCACCGAGTCCTTCGACTCGAAGCGTTTCCGTCTCAGCGGCTCCGCTTACGGACACGAGCATGAGAATCAGGCACGACGTGGCACAAAGGGTTCTCATCATTCTTAAACCTCCCGGTCGTTGGCGCGAGCATATTTACTTGGAGGCCCCGGAGCAAGCAAGGCCGGTAAACATCCGACACACGCGCGCTCGCCCGACGGCGGCATTATGTGAGAGGCTGTCGAGGTCGCGGAGGAAAGCGAATGCACAAGACTCTTGTTACCCAGGTCGTCTTTCTATCGTTGGCTTTGTGCGGCGCGAGCAATTTGTTCGGTCAAGCCGACGAGGCAGTGCCGGTAAACAACGTCTTGCCGCTCCTAGCGGAGGACAAGCCGATCTTCGGTCAATTCGTGAACTATCTAGGCGTGGGTAGTGATCGAGAGTCGGCCGTCGCTCACGCGGCCAATACCGACTACGACTTCGTCGTCTACGACATCGAGCATGTGCCTTTCGACATCCCGCGATTAACGCAATATCTGCAATGGCTCCTGGATCGGCGCACGATCGCCGAGTCCGGGCTAACGGCGACGAAAACCGTGTTCGTGCGCATGCCGTTCAACGCGCGAGAAGAGAGTGAATGGCTTATCAAGAACGTTCTGGATCAAGGCGTCCACGGACTCGTCTTCCCGCACACGGAGACGGTCGAGCAGGTCATGCACGCGGTGCGCGCCATGCGCTACCCGCAAGCGCCGGCAAGCCCGGACTTCGCGCCCGAAGGCATCCGCGGCTCTAGTCCAGCCATCGCCGCACGCTACTGGGGTCTCTCCTCGCAGGAATATCGTCAACGCTCGGATATCTGGAAGCTCGATCCCATGGGAAGCTTGCTCCCGATCTTCATCATCGAGAACAAGCTCGGCATCGAGAATGTCCGCGCCATCGCCCAGGCTTTGACCGACAACCGTATCGGAGCGATCTTGTGGGCCGGCTCAGGCGACTTGAGCGCATCGTATTCGGGCGACCGCGCTGCCGTCGCGGCGGCACTCGATACGGTCCTCGCTGTCGGCAAGGAATTTGGAATTCCAGTCGCGCTCAACGGGGTCGCGGACCTCGAGCGTCGGGTCGAACAAGGGGCGCGGATGTTCGTGAGCATCGGCTTCCGAGCGCAGCCACCATCGGAGGAGGCGCGGCGCGCGGTAGGTCGATGACACCGTACGTCATCGCGGCCTGGCTTGCCGTGCAGGCCGCCGTCTTCGAAGTCGAGACCGTCATCGACGTAGGCCGAGCGCCGCATCAGATCCACTTCACCGACGACGGCACGACCGCTCTTATCGCGGCCGCGGGATCGGACCACATTGCAGTCGTCGATGCGCGGACAGAGCGGCTGCGCGGTGAGATTCCCGCGCCTGGGACGCCGCTCGGGGTCGTGGCTCTCGATTCCGGAGAGCTCATCGTGAGCCGTTTTGCGAGCGACACGCTAGGCCTGCTCTCACCCGATGGGGACGTCGTGCGAGAGCTCCACGTCGGCGGCGGCCCGTCGCTCGTCGTCGGCCCATCGCCGAAGAATCAGTACCTCGTCTCGATCGAGAAGGAGAACGTGCTCCGTGTCGTCGACGGCGACGACCTCAACGTGGCTCGGAGCTATCACGTCGGGAGCAGACCTTTTCCGCCGAGCGCGACCTCGGACGGTCGACTCGCTTTCGTACCCAACTATGACGACGGGACCGTGACGGTAATCGATCTCTGGAACGAACGTGTCCGCGACGTGGTCCCGGTAGGAGCGCAGCCGAGCGGTGGCGCATTCCTACCTTTCGAGCTCGAATACGCCGTCGCCGTCCGAGGCGAGAACCGGATCGCTTTTCTCGACAGCGCCTCGTTCCACGTGACGGGAACGCTCGAGGACGGGATTGGCGACGAGCCGTTCTCGGTCGTCGTATCGCCCGATGGCCGGTTCGCGTTCGTGAACAACGTCGCGAGCGATGACATCTCCGTCGTGGAGCTTCCACACAAACGAGTGATTGAGCGCGTCGAAGTGGGAGCGAAGCCGATCGCGATGGCGGTGTCACCGGCGAGCGACACGCTTTGGGTCGCCTCGGAGGGAAGCCACACCGTCACCATCGTCCGCATCCCTCCCCGCGCCGACGCAGCCGAGACCACGGAGGCGAACACCGAGGTGGCCGTCCTGGGAATGACCCACGGACGTCACCGTGATAGCTCGACGTGGAGCTTGGCTCACGTCGCCGAGACGATCCGTCGATTGGAGCCCGACGTCGTGTGCACGGAGATCCCGCCGAACCGGTGGGACGCCGCAAGGAAGAGCTTTGCCGACACCGGTGCGATAGCGGAGTCACGGGTCGTGAGGTTTCCCGAATATACGGACGTCCTCTTGCCGCTGTCCAAAGTCATGGACTTCGAGATCGTGCCGTGCGCGGGTTGGACCCAGGAGATGTCCGATCTCCGCAGAACCCGGATCCACGAGTTCGACACCGACCCGGCGCACTCGGCGGCGAAGCGCGAATATGACGCCCGGATGGCGACCGCCCGAAACGCTCGACCGGACGCGAGCACGATGGACGATCCGCGCTTCATCCATTCCGACCGCTACGACGGCGTCATGCGTAACGAGTACACGATTTATGACCAAACGTTGAACGATTGGATCGGCCCCGGTGGCTGGACTCAGATAAACGAGTCCCACTATGCCCTCGTCGAGAACGCGATCCGCGGGCACGCGGGCAAGAGGGTTCTCGTCACCTTCGGCGGGGCTCACAAATACTGGATCCGCGACCGACTACGCGAGCGAGACGACATCACTCTACTGGACGTAAACGATTTCCTTCCGGGAGAATCAACAGACATGGAGCCATTGGAAGCGGACGACGACGACTCACGATGTCGCGAAGAAGTCTTCGAGCTTCATCAGTTCTTCGAGGATTGGTTCGGCGGAGTCATCCCCGTCGATGGCGGTCTACGACGATTCGAGTCCGTACTCGCTGATGACTTCGAGATCGTTTCACCCGAAGGAGGAAAGAGCTCTCGCACCGAAATCGTAAAGACGCTCGCCGGTGCGCACGGCGTTTTTCGCGACCAGGGTGTCCGGATCTGGATCGAGAACTTTCGCAGCCGCCCGATTGGAGACGGTGCGCGCATCGCGACCTACGAGGAGTGGCAGCGGATCGGGGGCAAGACGAAAGCTCGCTTGAGTACGGTCGTGCTCACCCGCTCCGAGGGCACGCCGAACGGAGTCTCGTGGCGCCACGTCCACGAGACCTGGCTGCCGTAGCCGCCGACTATTCCGGGATGCTGCGCGTCTCGCCCGGTTTCGTGAACAGGTCCCGGTTCTGAAAGGCGGCTGGGCGCTCCGCGACATCGCTCGGCATCTCGACCGGCACGTGGACGCCGACCGCTGATCGCGGTTTCAGCCGCTCCTCGAGCACGGTACGACCGTCTTCCGAATCGAAGTACCAATAGGGCGGGAAAGCCATGTCCGCAGGGCGAGCCGCCCAGAAGGAGGCATCGCCCTCGAAATGAACGTCTTTCGTGTCCGCGTCTCCAAGGTGCAGCACCGTCGTCTCGTCATCGAGCGTGACGCGAAAGGCGATGTTCTCGACGTCTAGGCGTCTCTCCGGCCACCCCGAGTGAGGGATCCTGACGGCTTCGACGACGAGAGGCCCTGACTCGATCGTCACCGGCGACTCTTTGTAGTCGAGGTCGATCGACGTCACGCGCTCGAAAATCTCATCGCGAGCCTCATCGGCGATCTCTCGCATCTCCGCAACCGCCTGGGCTGGAGCGTAAAGATGCATCTCGGGATGTTCCTGCAACAGCCGCAGGATGTCGACCGCCGAGAAATGATCCCCGTGATAGTGGCTGACCAGAACGGCGTCGATACCGTCGAAGGGTGGGTCGCCGGCGAACAAGGCGCGCTCGAGTGAATCCGGAAGCAGGCGATAGGTACCGTAGTCGTTTCGGTACAGAGGATCGAAAACGATCTTCGTGTCGCCATGCGCTACGAGTACACCCGCGTTCGCGAGGTGAGTTGCTTGGGATTCGGGCGCCGGCGTCGACTCGCTTCCTTGAACGCCGCACCCGGCAGCCAGGACCACGGCCAGCAGAGCGATTCGGTATCGGTTCGTCAGGAACATGGACACCACCATAGCAAGATCCGCCCGGGCGTCGATGTTAGGATCGCGGGAAGCTTCATGAACAACGAACCTCGACAACGCGCCTGGACCAGACGGCAGCTCCTTCTCGGCGGCGCCGGGGCGCTTACCGCCGCGGGGGCTCGACGTCTGCTGGCTCAGCCGCGCTTTTCCGATAACCCGTTCGCGTTGGGCGTCGCGTCGGGTGACCCGGCGGACACGAGCGTCGTCCTGTGGACGCGACTCTGCCAAAGGCCTCTGGACGGCGGCGGCATGCCCGCGGAAGATGTGACCGTGCGCTACCGCGTCGCGACGGACGAGCGCATGGCGAACGTCGTCATCGACGACACCTTCACGGCCATGCCGGAGCTCGCACATTCGGTGCACGCCATTGCGAGCGGATTGTCACCGGGCACCCACTACTGGTTTCAGTTCTCCGCCGGAAACGAAGAGAGCGCCATCGGCCGCACGAAGACACTCCCGGCATCGGGCACCAGTGTGTCCCACCTGGATTTCGCCTATACGTCGTGCCAAAACTACGAGCAGGGCTACTACACGCCCTACCGCTTCATGGCGGAGGAGGATCTCGACCTCGTCATCCATCTCGGAGACTACATCTACGAGTACGGCCCAACACCCTTAGCGGAAGGGCGCATCGTTCGACAGCACAACAGCGACGAGGTGTTCTCGCTCGCCGGCTATCGGGATCGTTACGCGCTCTACAAAACCGACCGTGATCTACAAGCGGCGCACGCTGCTTGTCCGTGGCTCGTCTCCTGGGACGATCACGAAGTCAACAACAACTGGGCGTCCGACACCCCTCAACATCCGGATCGCACCACGCGTGCCGAGTTTCTCGTTCGGAGGCTCGCGGCGACGCAGGCCTATTACGAACATATGCCGCTCCGCCATTTTCCCGTTCCCGGCGGCGGTGGAGCGGGTCTCGATCTGCGACTCTACGGACGGTACGGCTTCGGGGACCTCGCGGACATCCACCTACTCGACACCCGGCAGTACCGCTCGGACCAGGTTTGCGACGTCTCGGAATATGTCAGCCCGGATTGCGCCGCACGTCATGACGTCGGGCGAACCATGACGGGCTCGAACCAACAGGCGTGGCTCCTCGACGGACTAGAGCGACCACGGGCAGCGTGGAACGTGATCGCGCAGCAGGTTTGGTTCGGACGCTACGCGTTTACGACCGGCGCGGTACCGGAGCTCAACCGGGACGCCTGGGACGGCTACCCGGCCGAGCGGCAGCGCATCGTCGACCGGGCCGCCGACAACCCCTCCTTGAACCCCGTCGTTCTGAGCGGCGACTGGCACAATTTCTGTGTGCGAGACATCGGCCAGAATCCGGAAGACCCTACCTCGCAGGCCGTGATGACGGAGTTCGCCGGGACCTCACTGTCGTCGGCAACCGGACGCACCGAGAAGATCCAAGCGAGCCTCGCGGACAATCCGCAGGTCCGATTCTTCGATGGAGATCACCGCGGCTACGTCCGCTGTCGGATCGAGCCCGACGCGTTTCGCGCGGACCTACAATTTCTTTCGAGCCCGTTCGATCCCACCGGCGCGACGATGCGCACGGGCGCCTCCTACGTCGTCGAGTCGGGACGTCCGGGAGCCCAAAGAGCCTAGACGTTGTGCTGCCGTCCCGTCGAATGACTATCACACGCGTCGGACGCAATGCTAGAGTCGCGTTGGAGGTGCACGATGACATCGATGAGTGAGACGGCGACGAGCTTCTTCGAGGCTTGCGAGACCGGGAAGGGGTGGGACGGATGCAAGGACTACTGTCATCCGGATGCGACATTCTCGGCGCAAGCGGAGCCTTTGGCTGACATATCCAACCTGTCCGATTACACCGAGTGGATGAAAGGTCTTCTGACCTTCGTGTCCGAAGCCGGATACGAGCTCAAATCCATGGCGACGGATAGCGAGCGTAACAACGTCTGCGGCTTCGGCGTCTTCTTCGGTAAGCACACCGGCGAAGGCGGCCCCTGTCCGCCGACCGGCAAGAGCGTCCGATCCGACTACGTCTACGTCATGGAGTTCGACGGCGGCAAGATCCGACACATGACCAAGATTTGGAACGCCGGTTACGCGATGAAAGAGCTCGGCTGGGTCTGAGAGGACACCACTACAAGCGAGCTTCGATCGCGTCCATCGCGACGTCGATGTCCTCTCGCGTGTTGAAGCAGTGGATCGCGAGACGAAAGTCGCGCGCATCCCGAACCGGCGAGCCGAGAATACCCTCTTCCTCACGGAGCGCGTGATAGAGCGCGGTCGTGTCGACACCCTCCGGTAGGCGAGCGGAGACGATCGCCGAGCGGTGCTCGGGGTTGCGAGGCGAGCTCAAGTCAAGGGATTCGCTTCGGTCGATGCGCTCGATCGCGTAGTCGGCGAGCACGCGCATCCTCTCGAAGGCGCGCTCCCATCCGATCGCATCCCAAAAACGGAGCGCCTCGGAGAGCCCGGCGAACGTCGCGAGCGCGCGGGTCCCGAACTCGAAGCGAGACGCTTCCGGCTTCAACGTGTAGTTGCCCTCGTAGTCCATCGTTTCGTGCGAGTGCGCGCCCGTCCACGAAAGGAGCGTGTCGTCCAATATCGCCCGGCGCACGAGGAGCGCCCCCGTTCCCTTGGGACCGAGCAGCCATTTGTGGCCGCAGGTCGAGTAGTAGTCGCAGCCCAGCGCGCGGAAGCTCACCGGAACACAGCCGGGCCCCTGCGCCCCGTCGAGGTGGTAGCGGCAGCCCCTCCTCCGAAGCATCTCCGCGAGCTCAGCCGACTCGCGATCCGAAATCCGCCGGCCGTTGTTCCTCGAGACGTGGCTCAAACTGACGAGGCGTGTGCGCTCGGTGAGGGCGCCCTCCACCTGAGCGAGTAGGTCCGTCTCCGAGTCGAGATCGATCTGCTTGGAGACGATCCCGAAGCGGTCTCTCAAGTTGTACCAGGGGATGATATTCGACGGGTGTTCTTGATTGCTTACGATCACTTCGTCGCCGGCCGTCCACGGGATCGACCATGAAACGATATTGATGCCCTCGGACGTGGAGTGGGTGAGGGCGACTTCGTCGGTCTCCGCTCCGAGGCTACGTGCGAGGTGCGCTCGAAGATCAGGCTCGACGCGCGCCATCTCAAGACTGATCTCCGGATCGGCCGGGCTCTCGTTCTGATAGGAGAGCTTGTCGGCGACCTCGCGGACGACGATGTCCGGGCTGGGACCGATCCCCGCGGTTTGGAAATATCGACTATGCGTCGCCGCCGGGATCCCCTCGCGTAACGAGTCGAGCCACGCGTCGTCGGCAGGCGACCGTGGCTGGGAGCGAGCCAAGCTCTCACGGAGCGCCGCGCGTGTCGACCCCGGAAGCGAGGCAATGCCTCCGAGGGCGAGTAACGCATTTACGGTGAACTGTCTTCGATTCGTGGACATACTGTCTGACCCTTCAAATGTCGAGGCGTTGGTCGTAGGGAACGCTCTCGCCGAAGTCGAGGAAGCGTCGCAACACTCTCAGATACATCGCCCAACAATGGCACGACACCCGGTAGTGCTCGTTCACGGATGGCCACCCCGCATGGTGGAAGCGTAGCCAGGTGAGTTGGTCCTTACGCTCGAGCGTGAAGCCGACGCGAGTGTGAAGCCAATCCGGGTCCGCCTGCGTCATCGTGAGCTCGAACGCGTGCCCCGCGTCGAAGGCGCTCACCTTCGCCCGCCAGTCGTAGCCGGCGCCGAAGCCGAGCTCGTACTCCGCATCGAGCGCGGGCTCGCCGCGCGAGCTCTTCGTCCACCACTCGTTCAAACCGGCCGGACGACTGACGGCGTCGAACACGTCCGCCAGAGGCGCTCGGATCGGAAGGTCTTGGACTATTTCGGGCAACATCGTCTCCTTCACGGACTCAGCATCGATTCGATCTCGCGATGCCCGCGTCGCTTCGCCCACTCGACGGGCGCCGCCCACGCGGGGACCTCGCAAGCCTCCCTCGCAGGGTCGAGCGCAAGGAGGAAGCGAACGAACGCGCTCTGACCGCAACGTGCCGCCCAACCAAGGGGGGTCGAGCGGTACTCCTCGTCGACGGCGCCGGCGTCGGCGCCGAACTCCAAGAACAGTCGTGCCTTGTCGACCTCGCCCCGCGCGGCCATATGGTGGAGCGGACGGATCGATTGCCAGTTCGGAAGGTCGGGATCCATCTCATGCTCGAGCAACAGCCGCGCCAGCGGCAACGAGTCCCAGAGGTATCTCTGGCACGCGGTCACGACCTTCGGAACCCTCAGGCCGCGAGAGAGCAGCAGCCGCAGGACGGCTTCATGCCCCCCGGAGACGGAGTGAGTGAACCCCGATGCGATGGTCTCGTCGTCGAACGAAGCCGGACTTTGGTCGAGCAAACACGCGATGGTATCGATATGTCCGTGCGCGAAGTGCGCCGGAAGGCCGACCGTTCCGCCGTGGCGATAGAGTAGCGCCCGCATCTCGGCGTCCGAGGCAATCTCGGTCGGAGTCCCGGATGACTCGACTTCCGCGTTCGGGTCCGCGGACGCATCGAGCAGAGCCATTGCGACTGTTCGATGACCGAAGCGAGCCGCCGCCCAGAGAGCGTAGCCACGAGGGCAGTTTCCGCCTTCCGGGAGATTGGGATCCGCGCCGGCGTCGAGCAACGAATTTACGATGGAGCCGTGGTCTCTCTCTGCAGCCGCGGAGAGCGGTCCCTTCCCGCAGGACTCCCGGCCATTTGCGGAGGAGCGATCCGCGCTCAGGAGCTCTTCTACGCGCGCTTCGTCACCGAGCGCCGCCGCGATGGTGATCGAGTAGTCGGCACCGCGCTCGAGGAGGTGACGCGCGAGCTCGTAGTCGTTGCGCTGTCGCCAATAGGAATGATGCCAGAGCGCGAGGGCAACGGGTCTGAAGACCTCCGTCCCCAGGCGGTCATCGCTGCCGCAGCCGAGGCCATCGACGTCGGCACCGTGGTCTAGGAGTAGGTCCACGAGGTCGCGGCGGCCGATCTCGACCGCATAGTGCAGCGGCGGACGCCCCAGGTGATCGCCTCGGAACGACAGGCCCGGATCCCCATCCAGCAATTTCTCCACTCGCTTCCGGTCACCGGCTGAAACCGCCTCGTGGATCACGTGCTTGCGCCCGTCCGAACGGGTTTCCTCTTCGAGCCGAGCTTGAAGGTGGGCGGCGAGCTCTTCGTGACCCCTGTCGAGCGCCATCGTTAGCAAGGTGTCATTCCCGTACAGTGTGCTCCGGTAGTGAATGCTCGCCCCGTTATCGAGGAGGAGTTTCGCGGAATCCAAGTGGCCTTCACGGACCGCGAAATGCACCGGGGGCATGTACCAGTATTCTCGATGCAAGAGAGACGGCTCTCTCTCGATCAAAGCTCGTAGTCGAGCCGTGTCGCCGTCGCGAGCCGCTTGCAGGGTATCCCAGACGGAGGCGTCGATCGCGTCCGGCCGAAGAAGTGGCTCGCCGTCCATGGCGCGTTAGCGCGAGAGGATCGCGTGAGCCCCCGACTCGTAGATGGCCACGGTGCCGATAACGATCGTCGCGACGCCCACGACCCACTGGAGGCCGTCCCTCAACCAATTCAGGCCGTTCGCCGACAGCCGGAACGGGACGGCGATCGCAGCCGACAACAACCCCATACCGAGGGTGGAGCCGATTCCGAACAGCAGCATGTACAACATGCCAGAAGCGACGGAGGACGTCGTCTCGAGCGTCAAGAGAATGAGCGCCGCGGAGCCGGCCATCCCGTGCATGAGGCCAATCATGAGAGCCCGCAGGCCACTCGTTTTGGCATGCGCGTGCTCGTGGCTCGGGTGAGCCCCTTCACCCCGGTGCGCATGCGCGTGCAGGTGACGCACTCCGGAGGCGTGGTCATGCAGGTGAAAGTGCACTCTGTCGCGGCGTGCGCGGCGCAGGACGTCGAAGCCGAGAACGACGAGCATGATCCCGACGGCGAGCTCGAGACCGGCTGCGAGGCGGGTAGGAATCACGTTATCAACGAGGAGGACGATGGTCCCGAATAGGAATAGCGTCAACGTATGACCGATTCCCCAGAGGACTCCTTGGCGTACGCAATCCGCCCCCGAGCTCGACTTCGCGGAGAGCGTCGCGACGGCGGCCACGTGGTCCGCCTCGAAGGCATGGCGCATGCCGATGAAAAAACCCAACGCCAGGAGTCCGGCCATGCCCACGATACTACTGGATTGGAGAGCCGGGTGGGGACAACTGAACGTCCGACGACACCTCGATGTCCACCACGCCTTTGATGCGCCGGAGCGTTTCGACGTCGCCTTCCGACCACTGACCCGTGATCTGACCGATAAAGTCGAGGACGCGCTCGACTTTCAGTCCGGCAGCCTCGAGCTCCTTTTTCTTTCCGCCGATATCGGCGCAAGCGTCATCATCGAGCGTCACGATGATGGAGGCAGGCTTGTCCGCGCTCATCTGATGGGTCCCGCCGGTCGCTCCGTTCTACGAAACCGAGCGACCAGCGAGACCATTATAGACCTCGGGCGAAGACCGCGGCCCTACGCCTGGACGAGACCATTTCCGACATCGGCCCGTGGTAGCGGAAGCGCACGTGCCCGTCGCCTCAGCTCGAGGTAGAGCTGCAAGCCGCGATTCGAGCTCGACTCCTCGGCCACGAGCGCCGCGACCCCCGCGACGTGCGGCGTCGCCATACTCGTGCCGCTGATCGAGCGAAGGCGAAGCGGCATGGGCCAGCTCGAGTGAACATCGACACCGGGGCCGGCCAAGTTGACTTCTCCTCCGCTGGTGTTGATGCCTTGATTCGAGAACGACGCGATGCCGAGAAATCGATCGAGCGCGCCCACGGCCGCGATGGCCCCGGCATTCGCCGGGCTCGATACGGGAACGGTCACGAACGGCCGGTTGCTGTCGTTCCCCGCCGCCGCGATGATCAGCGTCCCCGCAGCGAGAGCGCGACGACCCGCCGTCTCGTAGTTCGTTTGCGGCCGTTCACCCGGTCTCACCCGTCGGCCGAGAGACATGGACACGATCTCGCAACCGTTCTGGACGGCCCAGTTGATCCCCGCGAGAATGCTCGCGTCGCCACCGCTTCCGGCATTGCTCAAGACCTTCCCCGCGAAGATCTCCGCGCCCGTGGCCACGCCGTAACGTGGTCCGAGACCCGGTCTGCGCGAGCCGCAGCTGGTGCCAATGCAGTGGGTACCGTGTCCATTGCCGTCCTGGACGGACTCTCCGGAAATGAACGAGCTCGTGGTGACCGAGCGATTGGCGAAATCGGGATGGTTCTGGTCGAAGCCGGTATCGAGCACGGCGACTCGGATCCCCTGGCCGGTGCTGGGCGACGAGAGCACCTCCGTTGCTTTGAGGCCCCATGTCGAGCTCGCGGTGTCTTGGAACGACGCCTGGGTACCGACATCCGCGACGCCGGCAGCGCTGCCGCCGGACATATGCTTCACGAGACCATCGATCGCGTCTCGGTATCCACACAAATAAGCGAGCGGCGGGACCTGCCCCGAAGACGGTCCCGGGGTCACGACTTCACCGGGGTCGGCGCCTCGAGGGAGGTCTTCGTCCAAGCTGGGCTGGAACGCGTGATTGATGTATTCGGGCTCTACGATGAGGTTCTCCGTCGACGAGGCCGAGAACGAAGACATCGCCGACATCTGATCGGCAGAGCCCGTCATGACGGCGATCCCGAGCTCGTCGAAGACGAGCGCATCGCCGGTCGCCGCTTCCGCCATCGAGAACGCGCCTCCGAAGTCCCGCGCGTGCGCAACGTGGGAGACACCGGCGCGGTTCTTGAGCGCCGATAGAGCACTCTTGACGCCTGCGCGCGACGACTCCACGAACGTCACGATCATCCGCCCGGTCGTCTCGATACCAAACGAATCTTCAGAGCTCGACGTGTCCGGCTCTAGGCTAGATGAAACGCGCGCCTTTTTTTTGGATGGACGACGCGTTGCTTTCTTCCGCGATTTCTTGGCTGCCATTGAGATGGTCTCCTATGGTCGGGTATAGAAGTCAGGCGCACCGCGAAACCCCCGTTTCGTGATCCGTGCGATGAGCCTCGATTGTGTCGGACTATACAGGGTAGACGGACTGGGTTCGGTGTTCTCCCGCACCGATCGCAAAGTGTTCGCCAAGACCAAGCCCGCCGGCATCCCAGGTTCTTTCGTGAACCTCTCTCGGGCAGAGACTTTTCTATACAATGCGCGCTGGCTATGTCGTTGGCGCGGGCTCGATTCTTCGAAGAACACCGCCGTATCTGGAACGATTCGTCGTCCGCCGGTGGATGGGGCGCGGCCTACCACCGTCGCTTGCAGGCGATTTACCGTTTTCTCGTAAGCCCCGGAAGGCGGGTCCTCGAGATCGGGTCCGGTAAAGGCGACTTGCTGCACGCGGTCGCCCCCCAGCACGGCGTGGGTGTGGACTTCGCCGACCAGATGGTCTCGGCCGCACGACAGCGCTACCCGGATCTCGAGTTCATCGAGAGCAGCATCGAAGAGGCATCGATCGACGGGACGTTCGACTACATCGTGCTTTCGGATGTCGTGAACGATCTGTGGGATATCCAGGACGTGCTCGAACGTTGCCGCGCCTGGTGCCACCCGCGGACGCGCCTCATCTTCAATATTTACAGCCGCACGTGGCAGCCCATCCTCCGGTCAGCGAGGAAGCTGCGTCTCGCGAGACCGACGCCCGTTCAGAACTGGGTGACGGCCGACGACCTCTCGAATTTCCTTCGCCTGGCGGAGTTCGAAGTACTCAGGAGCTGGTCGGAGATCTTGTGGCCGCTCCCGATGCCGCTGATCAATCCAATCTGTAACAAGTTCCTCGTCAAGCTATGGCCGTTTCGTCTCGCCGGCCTGACGCATTTCGTCGTCGCGCGCCCCGCGCCCAAGGCGCCGGACCACCTCGACCGCCACCGCGTATCCGTGGTCGTGCCGGCACGAAACGAATCGGGAAATATCCGCACCATCCTCGAACAGCTACCGGAGCTTGGCAGCGGCACCGAGATCCTCTTCGTCGAAGGCCACTCCACCGACGACACCTACGAGGTGATCGAAAAAGAGATCAAAGCGTTTCCGAAGCGGGATGCCAAGCTGTTTCGTCAGCCGGGCAAGGGAAAGAACGACGCGGTCCGCCTCGCGTTCTCGAAGGCGAGCGGCGATATTCTGATGATCTTCGACGCGGACATCACCGTGCCGCCGGAGGACCTACGGCGTTTCTATCACGCCCTCGTGACCCAGAATGGCGAGTTCGTAAACGGCGTGAGGCTGGTCTATCCCATGGAGAGTCAGGCAATGCGGTTCTTCAATCTACTGGGAAACAAGTTCTTCAGCTTCGCGTTCTCGACCATTCTCGGCCAGAACATCAAAGACACCCTCTGCGGCACGAAAGTCATGTGGCGTGAGGACTACCATCGGCTGGAGGATAACCGCTCCTATTTCGGAGACTTCGATCCCTTTGGAGACTTCGATCTCATCTTCGGAGCCGCCAAGCTCAACCTCAAGCTCATCGACCTTCCCGTCCGCTACCGTGAGCGTACCTATGGGAGCACGAACATCAACCGCTGGAGCCACGGCTGGTTGTTGATGAAGATGGTCGTCTTCGCCGCGAGGCGTATCAAGTTCGTATGACCGCGGAGGCCGCTCGCT
>Ga0315338_1001030_pt1 | contig 41952 bp, 33 predicted proteins | sample ASW8metaG_FD_204518 | JGI IMG/M metagenome (GOLD analysis project Ga0315338, IMG submission 204518) | Ammonia-oxidizing marine archaeal communities from Monterey Bay, California, United States - ASW #8 | ecosystem: Environmental > Aquatic > Marine > Coastal | place: USA: California | collected... | reverse complement strand
TTTGTATTTGTATCATTACTTAATTGTGGATTATGTAGATAAACTTATACACACTTACATATACTGGGTTACTACAAACAAATTCATCAGTTTATGAAAACTACGATCTTTCTCTAATAGCATGTATCCTTCTTTTTTATTAATTCTCGTATTTTCTAACGCAAATTTGTTACAAGATATATAATTAATATACAATTTATCTATATTTTTTTCAATAATATCCATTGTGATATTTGGATTACCAGATATACACCACCAAGACCAAGGTTTCTCTGGATGCTTTTCAATAATTTCCATAGCGATATTACTAGATATACTATGCCAATTCCAAGGTTTCTCTGGATGCTTTTCGATAATGTCCATTGCGATATTTGTATTACAAGATATCCAATTCCAATCCCAAGGTTGCTCTGGATACTTTTCTATCATTTCCATAGTGAGATTTGGATTACGAGATATACCAGTCCAGTCCCAAGGTTTCTCTGGGTGCTTTTCAATCATTTCCATCGCGATATTTGGATTACCAGATATACCATGCCAGTCCCAAGGTTTCTCTGGATTCTTTTCAATAAATTCCATCGTGAGATTTGGATTTTTAGATATATAAACCCAACTCCAAGGTTTCTCTGGATATTTTTCAATAATTCCCATAGTGATATTTGGATTCTGAGAAATCCAATACCAATTCCAAGGTTTCTCTGGATACTTTTCAATGAATTCCATAGCGATATTTGGATTACAAGATATACCCCGGCACCAAGACCAAGGTTTCTCAGGGTGCTTTTCTATCATTTCCATAGTAATATTTGGATTACAAGATATACTTTTCCAATCCCAAGGTTTCTCTGGATGCTTTTCAGTCATTTCCATAGTGATATTTGGATTACAAGATATACCATTCCAATCCCAAAGTTTCTCTGGATACTTTTCAATAAATTCCATAGTGATATTTGGATTACTAGATATCCAATCCCAATTCCAAGGTTTCTCTGGATGCTTTTCAATCATTTCCATAGTGATATTTGGATTACTAGATATCCCTTTCCATTCCCAAGGTTTCTCTGGATGCTTTTCAAGTAAATACATTAGTATGTTCATTTTACCAAAAGAGTAATTTTTGATATTACTATTAAGTAAGTATGTTTTGAAAAAGAAATAAACTGACAAATAAAGAATCAGATTTATTTTCTTCAGACAGAAACTCATATTTTATATTACAAACTCACTTATAATCATCGTGAATTACATATACTGTTTAATAACAAACAAATTCATCAGTTTATGGAAGCTTCGTTCTTTCTCTAATAGCATATATACCTCTTTTTTATTTATTCTCCTATTTTCTAACGTAAATTTGTTATAAGACATACTATCAAAACTCAATTTATCTATATGTTTTTCAATAAATTCTATAGTGATATTTGGATTCGCAGATATCAACCGCCAATCCCAAGGTTTCTCTGGATGCTTTTCAATCATTTCCATAGTAATATTTGGATTACTAGATATACCAATCCAATTCCAAGTTTTATCTGGATAATTTTCAATCATTTCCATAGTGATATGTAGATTACAAGATATACCATACCAATTCCAAGGTTTCTCTGGATACTTTTCAATAATTTCCATTGTAAGATTTGGATTAAAAGATATCAAATCCCAATTCCAACGTTTCTCAGGATGCTTTTCAATCATATCCATTATAAGATTTAGATTACTAGATATCCAATACCAATTCCAAGGTTTCTCTGGATGCTTTTCAATGTCTTCCATAGTGATATTTGGATTCCAAGATATATAACTCCAATTCCAAGGTTTCTCTGGATACTTTTCAATAATTTCCATTGTAAGATTTGGATTCCTAGATATTCCATTCCAGTCCCAAGATTTCTCTGGATACTTTTCAATAATTTCCATAGTGATATTTGGATTACAAGATATACCATACCATTTCCAAGGTTTCTCTGGATGCTTTTCAATAATATCCATAGTGATATTTGGATTACGAGATATATTAATCCAATTCCATTTCCAAGGTTTCTCTGGATGCTTTTCAATAATATCCATAGTGATATTTGGATTACGAGATATACCCAACCAATTCCAAGGTTTCTCAGGATTCTTTTCAAGTAGATACATTAGAATATTCATTTTACCAAAAGAGTCTATTTTAGTATTTGAGTGTTTAAGTGTTTAAATAAAATTTGAAAATAAACAATCATATTTATTTTCGTCAGACATAAACTCGTGTTTTATATTACATTTTGACTTATAAAGCATCGTGATTTACATATACTTAAACATTATTTCATAAATTAATAATATTACACTTTCAAAAATTAATATTTCAAAATGAAACTTTATTCAATAATTATATTTATATTATTTTTATCAGTCCCTTTTATTTCAAATGCACAAGAAAAATGTAAAACAGATTACACATGTCGTGATTCACCATATTGTGGAGATGATATGACTTGTTTCTGTTCAAAAGGTATATGTAAATATGGCCCAGGTCCTACTATTTCAAACATTTCAAACATTTCACTATCATTAAGAGGAAGTTATGATATAAACTAAAATATTTCAAAATTTATTAAGTAATTCTACCAACACAACGCTTTCAAATTCAAAGTTCTAATATTTCTTAATTGTATTTTTTCTTCATCACTACACATATTTAATTTTACATATAATTTCCATATCATTCTCATTCCATATATACTTGTTCCCATTAAAATAACACCCCATATCATATTCAAAACTCCATATGTTATATCACCATCTGCAAAATGATCTACACTATCATATGTATTAATACTAAACCTAATAACCATATTCAGTATAGTATAAACAAAATAAGACAATACCATCCAAGGTCTATATGATAGAGAAGCAAAATATCCCCATAGTGTACATAGGACAAAGAATACATAATATTTATTAAATAATACAAGTGCTAGGTTTGCGAAAAAGGAAAGAATAGAAGCATATTTCAAACCTTTTGAAAATTGATATACAACAAGAGCATTACTACTTAATGTCTGACTATGGCTATAATTCATATCATTCAAATCAATATGACACATATATTCAGGCCCTTCATTATTATTTTTTTGATTTTCTATATCCGGTTGGATAGTTTCAGTATATGAATCGTCTACTCTCATATTTCAAAATTCAAAGTTCAAAATTCAAAGTTCAAAATTCAAAATCTTTAATAGAATAAATAATATATTGTAATTACCTTTAAATGTATCAATTACGTTGTATTCAAAAATTTCAAAATTCAAAATTCAAAATTCAAAATAAAACAACAAATCTAATTAAACAAACAGAAGAATGCTGCGACAATACACATTTAGACTAAATACATATTATTACATATTACATATTATTACATATTACTACATAGTACTACATAGTACTACATATTACTACGTATTAAACACACGTTAAATACGTACTTACAATATGTCGTTAAACGTTTCACCCGTTCTTCGTGAATTAAAACGAAAAGATATATATTCTGTAGATGAGTTTGTGGAAACACTTAAATTACATAACAAAAACAAAGCAAAGATACCTAAAATCCATAATTATCTATTAAAAAAACCATATTACAAATGTAAGAAAAAATATGGTTCCAAGTCATGGTTTGAAGCTTGGACTAAACTTTTATATGGCGAAAAGATAGTCGTTTGGTTACGTAACTCCGTAAAATACAAACATTTGAAAAAAATGCTTCCATTTATTAATATCAAAAAAGTTCGAGACGTTTTTGAAAATATGCGGAATGGTCATTCATTTAATAAGGTAATAACTAACAACAATACAGCAAATCCATCGCAAATGGGCTTTATATTTGAGGCTGTTGTAAATCTTTGTATAATTGCTAAATTATCACCTATTAATTACACGGGAATTACATTTGATAATTTCAATAATTTTCCAAATTTAGAACAGTGTAATAGTATTAAAAATTATTTGGAAAACAGCATTAACAATAGCGGTGGCCCATCAGATATGACATTTATTAATGAAAAAGCTTATATCCCATCCAGTACTAAATATCGAGATAACATATCACCTAAAGACTTAGAATTAAACCCACTTGTCAGAATATTAGAAAGACACTATGAAGATTGCAAAGTAGTAGCCATAGTTAAAGATAAACAGAAATTGATTGACCATGTATTTCGGAATGGAGATGACGTTTACAAAAAACCATTTGATAAGACATGTGAAGACGGTCTATTATTTGACGAAAATGATGTTAAAGGGTGGTATAAACAATTTCAATTGAAGTTTTCAGGATTATCATATAACGACGCAATTGAAAAAATAGATCGCGACTATTTTAATACAGAGCGTCAATCTCTCAAATTGCGTTTACATCAGAAATTATTTGAACGTGCGTTTTTCATAAATTTCGGTAACAATAAATTGAAACATCTGCTTTTTCATAAAATGCGATCTGGAAAGTCGATTTCATTACTTAACGTGTGTAACCGTCTCCTTAATGGTGGTATGAAAAGGATATTAATTATGACATCAGCACCAAGCACAATCGACAGTTTCGTCAAAGATTTAGAAAAATTCATTGAGTTCAAACATATAAAATATGAAAGACAGAAAGATTTACTGTCATTGGATGATTCTTTTAATGGTATTGTATTTAGTAGTGTCCAATACTTTAAAAATGGCAAACAAAACAACAAAAAAACAAAGAAAGCAAAGAAGTTGAAAGACTTAAACTTTGATTGTATGATATTTGATGAGTCGCATAATGGCGAATCGAACACACGAACATACAATATGTTTGAAATTGAAGAAAATAAATTAGTCATATTTGCAAGCGGAACAGGACGTAAGACTCAAACGTATTATAATATTTCACAGAAGTGTGTATATGAGTGGAACAGTATAGATGAGGGATGTATGAAAAATATCCAGAAAAACAAAGACACAGATATGCATGTTGATTTTATGACTACGAGACATGGACCTGATTTTGTGGAATTACTAAATGACGAAACACTCGACAAAGACTACTCTAAATATCCAACCCAAATATTACTACGTCCTACAATAGTTGAGAGTATGATAGAAATGATAAACAAATATAATCAAACACACGGAACCAATTTCGGATTTGATTTCAGTTCATTATTCTCTCTCGTAGAGAAGTCATCCAAAAAAAAGAAAGAGTACAAAAATGAATTTGTAATTTGTAAAACCCAAGCTGGAAGGAAAATGCTGAAACGAATTCTTGAAATGATTATTTCATCGGATCCTATGGATAATACAATTATGAATGAAATAGAAGAGACACAGTCGAATTATGAATCAAAACATTCAACTGAAAACGATCCTGGGATGTTCAATATATATTTGCCTACACATAATAGGTATGGTAATATTGCTCAATTACAAGAAACACTGGTTCAATTTCTAAAGGATGAAGAGATTTGGACAGACTATCATATTGAATATACAAATAGTATTAGTAGTAGCCAAGATCAATCTAAATTTGATACATTTATATCAAATTGTATGAAAAAAACCAAAACTGACGGAACTGACGGGAAAAAGGGTTGTATATTATTGTTGGGAGAACAAGGAACATTAGGAATAAATTATCCGGATTGTCATGTAACAATATCTCTTGACAATGGACATAATCTTGATCATCAGAAGCAAAAATGGGCACGAGCAGGTATGCCTGCTACAGGTAAAAATGTATATATAAATGTGGATATGAACATACAGCGTGTATATTTGGAATTAACAGATAAAATTCACGAATATAAAAGAAGTAATCCAAATACTACCAAATCATACCATGAAATACTCATATGGTATTTTAAACAGAACATATTTACGTTTAATCCAAGTGAAATTAATTTTGGCAAAATGACATCTGACGAAATGAATAACTGCTACAAAACAATTGCAGATGATATTCGCGATAAAATATGTGTTAGTGATTTATTGGAACAAATTGAATGTGAAGATGTTCTCCGTCCATTGTTAAGAGACAATGGACCTGAATCCACATTTAGACAAGATAACAAAGTATATGAAGGACTTCAACAAAATTGTCCTGTGTCAACGACAACAAAAACAAAGGGGGATCGTGACGAAACAAAAATCAATCAACCGAATGAATCAATTGAAAGTAAAGATGAATATGTAGAAGACGAATCTGTAAAATCTGTTTATATGCACAACTTAACCAAACAAGTTGTAAATAAATGCGTAAAAACAATTTGTATGTTACATAGATTAACAAAAGGTAAAGTACAAAATGTAGGAGATGTATTGAGTTCTGAATGGAATCCACTGATATATAATGTAATTGAAAATAATTTAAAAATATCTCGCGATATTATTAAAGAAACTATAAATAAAATAATACATATACTGAAAAGCATTATGAATGCTCAAAATAATATATTAAACCAGATCAAAGAAAAGTATTTAAATGCATCTGCTGATGAATTTAGGAAATTAGTAGAAGAAGACTTTCAACCTTCTAAAGAGGAGAGGAGTTTGAAAGCTGAAGTACCTACATTTGTATGTTTAGTGGATGATATGTTGAATAAAATGCCAATTTCAACTTGGAACACAATTTATGAAATACTCGAACCTTGTTGTGGTAAGGGAAATTTTGTATTAGGAATATTTGACAAGTATTATCATGGGTTAGTGTATATTACAAATAAGGCTGAAAGATGTAAAATTATAATTGAAAAGTGTTTATACTTTGGAGACATAACTGCTCTTAATGTTACAATTACAAAAGCATTGCTTATAACACAAGCAGAAAAATATTGTGGAGTCATACAAGAATACAAAATGAATACATTTGTTGGTGATACATTGGCATTAGATATTCAAACTAAATGGAATATTGACGAATTTTATGCGGTAATTGGAAATCCGCCTTATTCAACGAATCCTTCTAAACAAAACACTACACCTCTATACAATTTATTTACAGAAAAATTTATTAACAAATGTAGATATCTCTTATATGTTGTTCCATCAAGATGGTTTATTGGTGGAAAAGGGTTAGATAAATTTAGAAATATGATGAAAAAACGAAAAGATATTAAACTTATTTGCCACGAAGATAACGAGAAAAAATGGTTTGGTAACAATGTAGTGATTAAAGGAGGCGTTCATTACTTTCTCAAAGACAAAGAACATAGTGGGGTTTGTTCATTCAATGGAGAACCGTATGATTTATCAAAATATGATATAATTGTTAAACCGCAATTCCACAATATAATTGATAAAATTAAGAATCACAAATCATTAGATTCATTGTATCGTTCCTCTGGATATTTTAGAATCCGAACAAATGACAACAGATTAAAAAATACGGGTAAAATAAAATGTTATGTTTCAACGATTAGGTATAACAAAATGACCAAATCAATAAAAGGAAATGTAAGAAAAGAAGCTGACAATGAGAAATCTAAAAACAGATGTAAGTATATAGAGAATTATGATAACTCTAATAATTTTTGGAAAGTAATTACAACAAGAGCAGCCCATGGTGCACACAGTGGTTTTGGATTTAAATGTGTATCTGATCCAAACGAAGTTTATACTGATAGCTACATATCATTTCAAGTTAAAAATGAAAATGAAGCAAAATCGCTGTTATCATACATTGAAACTAAATTAGTAAATTATCTACTTTCTGTTAGAAAAATATCACAAGATATTTCCAAAAAGACTTGTAAATGGATTCCATTAGTCCCTCTAAATAAAATATGGTATGACAAAGATGTGTATGCTTATTTCAAACTCACAGAAGATGAAATCACATCCATTGAAAAGTCCATTTAACAAATCGAAAGAGACTATTCTAATATTATTCTAATATTATTCTAATATTATTCTAATATTATTCTAATATTATTCTAAAATTACATATTTTTTATTTTGAAATAAACTATTGAAGTTGATTATTATATTTACTTTTATCAATCATCAATCAAACCATCTCTTTCTGCGAATATATCTGGCATATGTTCTGCAAATATCTCCCCTGGTGTTTTCCCTTGTTCTTTTGCTAACCGAGCTACTTCCTTTTCACTTAATATATCTATCTTTTTATGATTCTTTGTTCCATTTATTATTACTGCTTCTATGTCTACCATTCGATGTTTGAACGTGCTAAAACTATGTAAAGTTGATTTCTTATATTCATTGTAATTATCCCTGACTGTATCAGTTAATTCTGGTTTCAATCTTTCGAATTCATTTTCAATTATCTTTTCATGTTTATTGTACATAGAACATATAGTAAGTTGTTTATTTACTTTTTCCCAATCGTTTTCTTTGAATATATGCATATGTTTAGATTTACAATTTGTAATTTTAGCATTGAAATTTTCAGGATGTAAAACATGATAATAAGTATCTTTAATATGTTGAACTACTACATTTCTAGGATCCACAAACATAATTTTTAATTTATCATCTGTGATATATTTAGTCTTCTCTTTACCAAAATTATTTATTTTCAAATGGTTGTTATTATTATTATTTTGAATATTATTAATGTTATTTTGAGTATTTTGAGTATTATGACTATTCGTGTTATGACTATTTGTAGTTTGATTTGGAACAAGTTTATCAACTAAACATAAAACCATCTTTTGTGCTTTTTTATCAGCAAGAACTTCAGCCTTTGCTTCCACCTTTTCCTCTATTTTTAGTTCTGCTTCTTTTATTTTAAGTTCTGCTTTTTTATCAGCTTCTTGTTTTATTTTTTCAATTTCGTCTTGTGTATAAGTTCTTTTATTTGTTTTATCTTTAATGTATTTACAATGTTTTTTATGTTTATGCTTACCTTGACGCGTAGTAAATGTCTTGTTACAGTGGATACATTTATACTGAGGGTTTACATTTTTTACTTGTTTTGAAGATATAGGTGGAGATGTGATAATTGTATTAGGTTGACGGTTTACAGTCAACCCACTAAAAAGTTTACAATTTGGTATGACGCCTACGTTTTCAGTGGAATCAAGTTTGATACCATAGGACTCTGCTATACGTTTAATGGGAGAGTCACTATTAACCGGTTTGCAAATGTTCTTTCTTGTTATATGGTGTTTAAAATTACTTTTTCGGTTTGTTGTATAGTTACATCTTGGGCATATATAGGAGGACATTTAACAGAAAATATGTATATAATATGATTATAAAATAATGTTTAAATATAAAACTTACCATAATATTTGCTTAATTTTGCTTAATTTTTTTGCTTGATTTTACTTAAGCAAAAAAAAGGGGGGGAAACCCCGCCAAATTCAGATAATTTCCACCGTTTTTTTGAAAATTTTTGTAAAAGGTACATTTTCCACCTAAATACACTGTTTTAAAAGTGTTTTATTTTGAATAATTTTGAATAATTTTGAATAATTTTGAATAATTTTGGATAATTTTGAATTATTTTGAACAATGCTTAAATAACAATTTAAAAGTATATTTTGAATTATATTTATAAAAAGGAATTACAAGTTTGAATTTTGAATTTTGAATTTTGAATTTTGAAATTATAATGAAGTTTATACAATTTTATGAATATTTTGAAAATAATTCATATACTACATATACAGTAGCATATAAAGAATGTAATTTAAATGAAGATAAATTCACTTCATATTTTTTGAATATAACCCCAAATGTAAGATTAAGTCTTTCAAATGAATATAAAAATGAAAATACAATTATTGTAACACCACGGACTGATACGCTACCATCGTGGAGTAGTATTTGTAAAAACATTTTTGTAAAGGCGGGATTTGACGTTGAAATAGTATTGAAAACGCGTTCTTATTTTTCGCCGAATGATACCGGTATGGGTGAGTTAACCGAGCGAACCGACCTTTACGATCGAATGACTGAGGAAATGTTTGAAATTAATACAACTGGAGCAGAATATGAACCAATTGAATTTGAAATCATTCGAAATATAACAAATCAACCATTATATAACCTTGATACGCGTCTACAATATATGAATAAAGAGGAAAGAATCGCACATAATAAGTGCTTAATTTTGAAATTAGACGAACTAGACGCGGAACATGGGTTGTCTCTATCCGAAGAAGACAAACAATTTATACGGAAAAATGGCGAGGAATGGGACGACTTTATGCTGACTATTTACGACATCGCACAATCAAACAGTGAACACTGTCGTCACCATTTTTTTAATGGAACTATGTCTTTTGAAAATGAAGATCCAAAACCTTCCACATTATTTGATTTAGTAAAAGAACCATACAAACACGTACAACGACGTGAAAATAAAGATACATTTGAAAATAATAGTAAAATCGCATTTTGCGATAACTCAAGCTCTATTAAAGGATTTCCAACCCAAGTGACAACTGTAGATCAAAATACACATAAATATACTATTGAAGAAACGAATATGAATTTTGTATGTACCGCAGAAACTCATAATTTCCCAACGGCTATATCACCGTTTCCTGGGGCAGCAACTGGTATAGGTGGACGAATTCGTGATGTTCAAGCAACCGGTAGAGGAGCACAACCAGTATGTAGCTCAGCCGGATATTGTGTTGGTAAATTATTTTTGAACGAAACCGATATAGTAAATGAATACCCATCTAATATGGTAGAACCAACTAAAATTCTAATTGAAGCAAGTAATGGAGCATCGGATTATGGAAATAAGTTCGGAGAACCTATTGTAAATGGATTTACACGTTCTTTTCGTGCAAATATTAAAGGCGAAAGACGAGAATGGGTGAAACCTATCATGTTTTCTGGAGGCCTTGGTATTATGCAGGACAAACATACTAAAAAACACGACCCACAAAAAGATATGGTTATCTGTAAAATAGGAGGACCAGTCTATAAAATAGGTCTTGGTGGTTCAACTGCGTCTAGTCGTGTTTCAGATGATAAAAATGCAAAACTTGATTTTAGTGCGGTTCAACGTGCTGACCCACAAATGGAACAGAAAATGAACAAGGTAATCCGGTCTTGTACTGAAATGGGTGATAATAATCCTATTTTAAGCATACATGACCAAGGAGCAGGTGGAAACGGAAATGTTCTAAAAGAATTAATTGATGGTCTTGGGGCCACTTTGAATTTGGATAACTTAAAATATGGAACTCAAAATATTTCTGTTATTGAAACATGGTTGTCCGAATATCAAGAGTCTAATGCTATATTAATAAGTGAATCATCTATAGATTTACTAGAGGACTTATGTTATAGAGAAGGTGTATCACTTAGTATATTAGGTTACATTACGGGGGATGGTCGTCTAACTATTAATTGCCAGAATGGTGAATATGAAGCGTCCTTGAATTATGAAAAAGAATATAAAGAAAATCCACCACGTAAATATCAATTAACAAATAACCCATCTATAGTAAATAATCCTCGCCTTGAATATGACAAAAATAACACAACACAGTTACTATCTGGTGAAAGTGATATCTCAAAAATATTCAATCTTATATTAGAAAACGTAGATGTAGGTTCAAAACGGTTTTTAACAAATAAAGTTGACCGCAGTGTAACTGGTCTTATCGCTCAACAACAATGTGTTGGACCTCTTCATACACCACTTGCAGATTACTGTCTATACACTACTTCGCATTTTCCAGATGAACTGGGGCGTTTTAGCGGTTGTGCAAGTGCTATAGGTGAGAGACCATATTATCAATTTTCAGAAGGAAAAGATTCTATTGAAATGATGGTTTGTAAAACAGTTGAAGAGATGCTTTTTAATTTAGTATGGGTTGGTATCAGTGATCTTCGTAATATCAGAGTGTCCGCAAATTGGATGTGGCCAAATCCAACGAAAGATCCATACCAAGCAAACTTAATGTATCGTGCGATGGAATGTCTTTCAAAGACATGTTGTCATCTTGGTATTGCAATTGATGGTGGGAAAGACAGTCTATCTATGGTAGCAAATCATAAAGGTGAAGAAATTAAATCACCTGGATCACTCGTATTGACAGGTTATGCTTCTGTTCCAAACATATACTTGAAAACTACACCTGATCTAAAACCCGCATTCAAACAAAGCACTATATTGTTAATTCAAAATATAGCGGGTCAAGAAGCTGGACCAAGTGCTATGATTGAAAATACCAGACTCATTTTTGAAAGTATCCAACAACTAATTAAGGGTGGTATGAAAATACTAGCAGGACACGACTGTAGTGACGGCGGTTTCTTAAGTTGTATTTTAGAAATGGCATTTGCTGGTAATACTGGTGTATGTATAAATATACCTCATTATGTAAAAGAAGAAGATGCAAATATGTTTATGATTCAAGAAATGTCAGGTGTTGTCATTCAAGTTTTAAATCAAGACCTTCCACAAGTTATCCCCCATTTAACTAAATTACACCAACATAAACATAATCCACATTGTGCTATACAAGTTGATCCTGTGGCGATTCCATTGTGGTATGATAAAGTTATAATTCAAAAGGGTATTAAAGTAACAGAAGCAAATAAACGCAATGGACCGCAAAAGAAAGTATATTATACTCAAGATATGACATATTTACGTAATAAATGGGAATCCGGAAGCCGCAAATTAGAATTACTACAATGCAATCCAATATGCGTAAAACAAGAATACGATCTGTATGGTGAATTTGATACATTCCATGATTTCACCTATAAACTACCATTTTGTGGTCTTACACCGAATAACGAAATTGAACAAAAAATAAAAGCGAATCTGTCTCGTAAAATCGGTATTATTCGAGGAGAAGGAAGTAATAGCGAACGTGAACTTGCTGCAGCATTTAAACATGCCGGATTCCAAGTATATGACTTAAATATGAATGATTTAATACAAGATGACCATTTTCTCGATAATATGAATGGTATAGCATTTGCTGGTGGATTCACATTTTCAGATGTATTAGGTGCTGGCACTGGTTGGTATAGTATGATTCATTATAATCAATCGCTCAAAGAACAATTTCAACGATTTTATGAAAGAGAAGATAGTTTTTCAATTGGTATATGTAATGGTTGTCAATTAATGGTTAAATTGGGTTGGATTGATGGTGTGAAAGATCTGGAATTAGTAGAAAACGAATCACGCCGATTTGAATCTCGTTGGTCTACAGTTCGTGTTAACAAAACAAATAATATATTTTTGAAATCTCTTGCTGGTCTTCGTTTTGGAATATGGGTTGCCCATAAAGAAGGACAATTCAAATACAATATAAAAACAGTTCAAAATACAAGTGAAAAGAATACAACCGAAACTCATTCTTATGAACCCGTTATTCAATATATAGATAGTGATTGTCAACCTACGCAACATTATCCGGAAAATCCAAATGGTTCTTTCAAAGCAACTGCTGCACTTAGTAGTAAAAATGGTAGGCATTTGGCAATTATGCCTCACCCAGAACGCTCGTTTTTAATGTATCAAGTACCATTTACTATGTTAGGTTCAGATGGTATGCTTAGAAAACCGACAGCTGCGGCGGACCGCGATATATTCTATAGTCCTTGGTTTCAAATGTTTTTGAATTTGTAATCTTACTTAAAAGAAACACACATACATTTAAATAAAATAAAATGGTTAAAATAACACCTATACAGGTAGATGATATAGAATGTATTATTAACCAAACAAAAGAAACAAAACAAACAAAACAAACAATACATATGAATAATTTTTATGAAAATTTAGATGATAAATCTAAATGTAGTTTATGGAGTGGAATAACATGTCTTCTTATTTCATCCATAGGTTTGTCATTATACTATTATTTTGTTTTACGAACTTAACTATTGTTTATTTATCCATTTTCTTTTTACAAATACAAATTAGTTACATCCAATATCTTATATTATACCATTTAGGTGGAACTTCATATTTTTTCTCCCATTCTTCTATAGTAAACCTATTTCCCATACCAACATTACAATTTCTACATATTGGAATTAGATTCTCTATATTTGTTGGACCTCCCTTTGATTCTGGAATATTGTGTCCACAGTCGAAATTAAAACAAGACATATCATTTTCGCACCAAGAAATGCAACAGGTTCCAGAGAAATTTTTGCCCATTTTATTAATCCATACTTGTTCTCTTAATGCTTTTGGTATCTTCTTTTTTTTGTATTTGATGGATTTATTGACTTTTAATACTCTATTTTTTACAACCGAATTCTTTCCTTTTCTGAAATATGAATATACATTTCGTAGCATGTTTACTTAATATCTTCCTTATAACATTTAAATATAAAATTGATATTGTATTGACATAAACTTAAAGATAAATCACGTTAGTATAATAACAGAATACAGTTAATTTTACATTGTTATTTAATATTATCTTTGATATTATCTTTAATATTATCAATTACACATTTCAAAATGCCGGTAAATATTTTGACAAAATACTTTGATTTGAAAAATAAAAATCAAGACACAAATAACAATAACCGGAAGACATACAAAAATAAATCTAAACTAATTAGAAAATCAAGTCAAAATAAGAGGAACAACAAGAACAACAAGAACAACAAGAACAAAGATGTAAATGCAAATAAAAGAAGTATATCTCCTATTGAAATTCTTAAAAGAACACCCAATTCTAAATCAACTCGTGGAGATGTAAAAAAACCTATTAAAAATTCAAATTTACGAAAATCAATGAAAACGTCTAAAAAGGGTAAGAAATTAAAACGAAAGTATTTTGATATATGGGGGTCTTCTAAAAAATCTGCTGACGATGAAGTGATCTATGTATATGACCCAAACAAATCTAAATTACCATCTGTATCAAATATGATGTCATATTTATATCCTAATACACCTACACTAAACAAAATTGGAAACATTAAATTTAACAAAAATGATAAAGAAGATATAGAAATGGTAGAAATGATGCGCGAAATGCTTGAAAAAATAAAAAAAGATAATGAGCGTATTGAAAAAATGCTGAATACACAACTAAAACTCGAAGAGAAAGAAACAGAAGAAAAAGATGAACCAACTATTTACAAATGTATAAAAAAACCAATGACAACTATTCGTGATTTGATAGAAATAGGTGGAGAATATGAAAATTATAAAGAAGACGATGATACGTATTTTAACATTGATTTAAAAGCTTTACATAATATGAGAGAACCACTTGAAATACTTGATTCCATGATTGGATTAAAAGATATCAAAGAAAGTATTGTGGAACAAATTTTATTTTACATCCAACATCTAGAAAATGGTAATAATGACTTTCTTCATACGACCCTATACGGTAATCCTGGCGTCGGTAAGACCGAACTTGGGCGAATTCTCGGTAAAGTATATAGTTCACTTGGATTCTTATCCTCTGGTCATGTTATAGAAGCTCACGCAGAAGATTTCATCGGCAGTGTAGTCGGTCAAACAGCATTAAAGACACGGGGGTTGTTAGAAAAGGCCGTCGGTGGCGTCCTCGTAATTGACGAAGCTTATGCGTTAGGCAATAAAGATGGGAAATCATATGTAGATGATTTTATAAATACACTATTGCCATTTTTAACTGAACATAGAAATGATTTCATTTGTATTTTAATGGGATATAAGAAAGATATAGAGGACAATCTATTTAGTAAAAATAAAGGATTGAGAAGACGATTCCCAAATAGTTATACAATTGAAAATTATAATACAACTGAATTGCGAGGAATTCTCATTAAGAAGATAAAAGAATACGGATGGTATTATGACACTAACGCTATTACAGTCAAATCACTTGACAAGTGTAAAGATGAGTGTTCAAAAGTATTTGAAGATAATGGCGGATCAATGGAAAATATTTTCAAACATATTAAAATATCACATTCAAAACGTGTGTTGTATTACCCACCAGAAAAGAAAAAAACCATTAACAAGAATGATTTTGAAAATGGGTTGAAATCATATTTGAAAACTATTCAAAGAAATACAGATGAAAGTGAAGAAAATTATAGGCATATGTATACATGAATGTTTTAACCCTATTTTATATCTTATATTTATCTTATATTTATCTTATATTTATCTTATATTTATCTTATATATATTATAATAAACTTAATTTTATTTTTATAATATGAATTTTCAAAACGCATACCTTGTTTTAATATGTGGAGCAGTTATTGTTCTCGTATTACATACTATGAATAATAATAAAAAAGTCGGATTGTATTTAGGTGATGGAAAGAACTTTTCAAAAAATGCATTTACCGATCAAATTAAGATAAACTCACAAGGAAAAGTTGAAGTAGTTCAAAACAAAGCAGATGTAAGTGAAACACATCAAGTTATATTACATAGGTACATTTTTGAAAAGTTACAAGAGATAGCAAATGAGGATTATGGAATTAAAACCTTAACGTGTCAATATGAAATAAAAAATTATTCTCGTTATACAATTTCAAAAGATATGAAACATTTTATTCAAAATTACGTTCTCCATCCCATATTATCTAAATTAAATGCTTGTACAAATATGAATTTCAAAGCAACAAATATAGAACGAGTAGTTCAAAAAGTTTCAAAAGACGGAACCAGTTGCTTATATTTAATTGAAGTATTCATTTATGACAAAGCTAACTTTTTTGAAAAGAAAATCGAAATAGATATTCACCATGATGTAAATATGGATTATTTCCACTTAAATACGATTAGTTATTCACTCAATGATTACTTATGTAATGAAATATACAAACCAAGAGATACGCTAACTGATATGCATCATAATGTTAATTCAAATTTCGTGGTTGATTTAAGTACTCGTCCTTGTGATACACGTTGTGATACTATGCATTTGCCTGGTGAAGAAAAAACAAATATGGATTATGTTAAACTAAACCCATTAAACAATTATAACTCTTTTACACAAAATGGAGAACAATATAATAAAACGACTCTCCCACCTAAAATGTGCGAAATGAACAAACATCATGTGCCTGCGTGGCCTTGTGGTGAAACCGAAAATGCATGGGATGAAAAAGGTATTTTAATCCCTAAAAATGGAAAAAACACGTGTGGAAAAGATGGCGTATGTTTGGGAAACTATGATCCAACTTATCAAGGTGAACCATTAGATACATATTTCCATCCATCTACTTTTGAAAGTCGCAAGTAAATGTATGTTCAGACCATATTTGCATTTTGTCATCTTGAACAAATAACCGTGCATATTTCCACGGAATGTCTGGTTTTGCTAATTTTATATATTTTATAGAACTGGATTTAGTTATCGTAAAACTAAAATCCCACATAGATTCTATTGTTAATCCATCTTTCATTCCACAAAACAATGTTATTTTACACTTTCGTCTTTTTCCTGGAATAGATACTGTAAATCTAAGTCTTGGGTTTCTAATTCGACCGCCTTGTAATATTTCGGTTTTAATTATTTGTGGAAATTCAATTGGTGTGTCTAATTGAGATACATTTTTCATAAACAACGGTAAGTCGTCATTGTCGTCATTTTTGAGTTTGATAACTTGTTTTGTTTTTTTATTAAATTTTTTCTTTCTTGTTCCACCCATCGTTGCCACAAATCTTCCATCTTTTATAAAACGATTTTGTTCCGTTAATCCTTCTTGAAATCCGTCCATTTGATCTAATTGCATCCATTCATTTGTTTCTTTATTTTGTACCCAACCTCTATAAAGAACACTTCTCGCTACATGCCCGCTTCTTTCTTTATTTGGAGGTCCTGGAACTTCTACAAATGAACGAGCAAATAAAGAAGTCATTGGGTTTCCTTTGCGGAATTTTTGCCCAATTCCATACATTTTCCATTCAGATGTTCCCTCATCCCAATAATAAGCGAAATATGTATACACTTGCCCATTTTCAAATACATAATCTGGTTCTATTTGCATTCGTAATGCCGTTACGTATTTTTTCGTTGTATTTGAATCAAATACGTGGTTAAAGTTGCGAATTTTAACACCGGTTCCTTCATGTGTAAAATGACTGAATGTTGCTGTTGGATCGCCTATAGCAAGAATTCTGCTTAGTTCACGTGTTGGAGGAGCAACATCTTTCATTCCAAAACTCCATAGAGAAAAATTAATACCCTTTGTAACAGTCCCATCCTTGTTTAAAACAAATCCATAATATCCAAAGGGTGAGGTTACTGGAGCATAACATGACATTGTAGGGTTCAAAGCTTCTATTTCCATGATCCAAGACATAAACTTTGGAGATTTAGATGACTTAAATCCTGAATGAATTGCTGCAGGTCGCCATCGAGTACGTACAACATATGATTGGTTATCTGAGAATAGTTTTATATATGACAATTTTTGCACGATCTTTAGATCATTTTCCGGATAAATTTCAAGTTCGTGATAACCTTTTTCTAATGAAGGGCAAATATAAGTTTCATTTGCTCGTATTTTAATTTTTATTTCTTCGTGATTATCTCCTTTAATACACATTTTGTAATTGTCTTTCCCGGACATACATAATTCAAATATCATATTTTCCTCCTTTTCTTCAGTTATGAATTGGAAATGTATTACATCTATTTTTCTTTTTACATTTATTATACGATTAGACCATTTATTATTATTAAATATATCGTCTATTTTGTAATTACTTTCTTCACATCTTAATTTTTCCGTGTTATTGAAAAAAGATTCCATTGAACCTAAATATAAATTATGTTTTTTATCTTGTGTAACGATACTTGGTTGAACATGGAATTCATCTTCGTATTCAACTATTTTATTTTTGCGTTGTGCAACATATTCTTTTGGTAATTTTAAAGAACTCATTTAAAAAAAATAATATATAGAAAGCATTTATAATTTATTAAGCACCAACTTTATTACCATCAGCACCAGCATCACCTTTACCAGCACCAGCATCACCTTTACCAGCACCAGCAGCACCAACGGCACCAACAGCAGTATCATCATCATCATCATCATTAACATCATGATTCTGCAAACCAGCCCAGTTGATTGGTACATCAGGTACATCAGCACCACCAGTTTGGTAATCCTTTACGTATTTTTTTAATAATGCAACACCTTCTTTTGAAAAGATAGAATAAGATTCAAGAGTTGCAGGTTCTATAATAAAATTAAAACTCATTTTGCAATTTATGTTTTATAAAATATTTTATAAAATAATTATAATTACAAACTTAAAAGGGTATTGGTATATTTACATATAGTTACTATAATTTCGTATTTATATTATTTCGTATAATTTGAATTTATCGTAAAATGGATGAACTAAATAAGGGAATCGCAGATTTATTTGAACCTGAAAATGACGAAGGGAATGTAGAATACAAACAGCATTTAATTGAACCGACACCCGAGCGTTTGGAAAGATTAATCTCTCAAATGAAATATAGATTAGCAGAAGGTGGAGGGGAAGCATTCTATGAACTCGGCGTGAGTGACAGAGGAGTACCATATGGATTGAACGACGAAGAATTAGAAAAATCAATGGAAACAATGAAAATATTAGCAGAAGAAAACAACGCAGAAGCAAATATAGTATATGTCAAGACAGGTCAAATGAAAGGTCATTCTATCGTAGAAGTTTTAGTCCGCATAAATCCTATGGAAAATGAAGCAGTCGAACTTTCTATATGTGTATTGGGAAATGTCGATGCTGGAAAAAGTACAATAACAAGTACTTTAACTCGCGGTAAATTAGATAATGGAAATGGGCTTGCAAGAACGACTTGCTTCCGTTTTAAACATGAGATAGATAGTGGAAGAACATCTTCAAATAGCGTAGATAATTTCATATCGTTTGATCAAGCAGGAACTGTTTTAAATTACAATGAAAAAGGCGTTCTTAACAAAAGAGAAAACGTGTTAAGTCAGGCAAGTCGCCGAGTATCTTTTTACGACAGTCCAGGACACGAAGATTATTTGAAAACAACACTTTTAAATGTAACCGGAAGTAAACCAGCATATAATATGATAGTTGTTGGTGCTAATGCCGGATTTCAAAAAATGACAAAAGAACATCTGGGTATTACCATTGCTCTTGGAATACCCTTTTTTATAGTTGTTACAAAAATAGATTTAGCACCTGACAATATTAGAAAGGAGACCCTTGATACTATTAAATTTCATCTCAAAAAGATAGGAAAAGGTGACGTACAAAAGAAAAAACCATATATAATAAAAGAAGATGAAGATGTTCTTATATGTAGCAAGCAAATGGGGCGAGGTACAATTGTTGTTCCTATATTTCAAGTTTCAAATGTAACAGGTGAAGGACTTGATAAGTTAAAGATGTTTTTAAATCTAATACCATCTGATAAAGAATGGTTAAAATTGCGTGATAATCCGGTTGAATTTCAAATTGACAGCGTTTTTCAGGTTCCAGGAACAGGTATAGTAGTTGCTGGTATAATGGCATCTGGTATTGTAACGCTTGTAGGAAGTGGTGATGGCCCTGTGCTTCTTTTAGGTCCTTTTTCAGATGGTAATTTTAAAAAAGTTCGTGTGAAAGGTATTCATATGAAATGTGTAAAAGTTAATTCAGTTCAAGCAGGAACAATGGCTTCATTTGCAATTCGTCTTATAGAGGGAAAAGATAGGAACCTCAGGAAAAATATGATTCGAAGAGGTATGGTTTTAGTTGATCCAAATAGTAATCCTAAAGCCGCTCGTATGTTTGCAGCAGTAATTCAAATTTTGCATCACCCAGGAACTATAAAAGTTAATTATGAACCGGTCGCAACATTAGGTACGACATATCAAGCAGTTAAAATTCACTCAATGAACACTGAAATATTAAGAACCGGCGATACAGCACGGGTCCGTTTTCGTTTTGTTCATAGACCAGAATATATTTCTGCTGGAATGTATATTGTGTTTCGGGAAAATAAATGTAAGGGATTTGGTATAATAAAAAAAGTAATATACGACGAAAGTAATATACCACCATTCAAGCGTATTATCAAAAAAAGAAAGCAAGCATATAAACATCAAACTCAACTAAAACGAGATGCTAATCGAAAAGCACGAATAAACAATAATAACGATAGAAATAATAACAATAATAATAACAATAATAATAACAATAATAACAATAATAATAACAAGTTTAGTATTAAATTTAAAAACAATTTGAAAATAGTAACATCATCTTAACTCAACTCAAAGGAGGAAATTCATATTCGTCATTTATATCTACAGAGTTAGATACCATTGGTATATTTATTTTATCCAATTCTTCTTTTGTTTCAAAATGTCGTTTCAAATCTCCAGGTAATTCATTTTTGAAATCTCGGCGACACATTGGACATAATGTGTTTGGTAGTTTCAAAAAACAACGAAGGCAAAAAGCGTGATTACAAGGTGTTTTTATTTTGAATTCACCTTTTGCACTTGTTAAACATATTGGACAATCCATTAAAATATATAAACAAAATAAAATAAACTAATTTATAATGGATTAATGGGTTAATAATTTTAAATATCTATCTAAAAGTTGTTCTAATCTTCATCAACGACTACTTCATCGACTACTTCATCATCAACGACTTCATCTTCGTCATTTTCTTCTTCGTCATTTTCTTCTTCGTCATTTTCTTCTTCGTCATTTTCATCTTCGTCGCCATCCATATCGTTTTCAACACTCTTCATATCAACAAGTTCACGTTTCGAAAGATCAAATTCTTTTAGAGATGGGGATTTTACAAATGGATTTGCTGTTGTAATAATACTACATTGTTTGAATTTTTTCTCTATATCTTTTTTCGTGTAAATATAGTAATATTTCTGGGTTTTGAGTCCCGTGAATTCAAAGACATAACCAAATTGAGCATATTGCCGAATGGTCTGTCCTTTTAGAAAAAGACCATTTGGATCGTCTACTGTAAATTTCACGTCTCTATAAAAATGCTCTAATTTGTCATCATACCTGACTTTGCCTTTTTCTTTTAATTTTCCATAACAGCGTTTGCACAGATTGAAGCTCACGAAACTAGTTTTTTCACAAGGTTTACCAGATGCTAGAATCCCATTACAATGTCCGTCGACATTTTTCGACGTTATTCGTTTAGTTTTGAATTTACGAGACGTATCAGCTATTTTACTAGCAGTTTTTTTCATATTCACATTGATATTAACTTTAATATTAATTTCTTTTGACTCATTGTCATCATCATCATCTCCATCTTCATCATCTTCGTCAATGGTTTCGTCAATGGTTTCGTCAATGGTTTCGTCAATGGTTTCGTCGATGGTTTCGTCAACGGTTTCGTCAATGACTTCGTCAATATCTGTTTCGTCTTTTAAAATCAATTTATCTTTATTTGCATACAGTGTCGTAAAACATTTGTTGATCGTTACTTTTGATACACCTTTTGTTGCTTTTTTAATTTGTTCTTTTGAAATTCCCAAGTTGAATACCATCGAAATGAGGAAAATACTTCCCGCCGCAATAGAGGTTGGAGTATTTTTTGGTGCGATATTGTATTTCTTCGCCATACTTGCGGCATATTTACATCTCTCAACCATTTCTGGCGATACACCTAAATTACTACAGTATCTTTCAATATAAATATAATCAATAGAATCAATAGAATCAATAGAAGAAGTAGGTTTGATATATTTGTTGTTAAAAACAATGCCTTTATTTTCAAGTTGTTTCATATGCTCTCGGAGTCTTTTGTGACCCTTCGTCATTAATCTTTTATCTATGTTATATGCATCTGCAAATTCCTTTATAGTACGTGGTACACCATAGAAACGGCAAGCTTCAAATAAGCAAGCAGCTTCAAGGGCAACACGATTTCCTGCACATGATATGTGAATTTTGTTGATTTCGGTATAATATTGTTCTGCGAGTTCGATAATTTTTTTATTAAGCCCCATTCGTTTTCCAATGGATGTCATGCTCTCGATACAATCACTTGTCGGTGTTTCTTTTAATTTTGATACGTCGTTATGATTTGTTGTGTCTTCAATCGGTGTGGTATCACTCTTATTTTCACACTCACTTTCACTTGTATTCTGATTTCCACACTCACTTACGCTTTCAATTTCAATTTCACTTTCGCTTTCGCTGGTATGTTTATTATCTTTCGTATCACACGTATTTACAACAAGATACGAACCGGCAGTCTTCAATACCTTTCTGGGAGAGTAGGTACGAAACAAATAGACCATAATTTGGTCAAGATTCAAATTTGCGATTTCTGGCATTTTCAATAATGTATATTCTATTTATATTTCTATTTCTATTTTAGTTGAAATACAAATATAAATATTAAGTAGTTGCGGTTATGCTTTATCTGGCCATCGTTAAAAAAGAATCAGATTTTTTCCGAATATGTTACAGAATTTCCAATTATTTTAATTTATTACAATTTTAATTTCAATTTTAATTTCAATTTTAATGTTTTTACAAAAACATGTTATATATAACATGAACTATTACTATACTTAGAATAAATAACATACCATATAAAAGTTCATCTCTCTTAATGTTCCATTTCTTTACAACAAATGTATCATCGTCAATATAACCTCTCTTGTGATAATATGAACGGACACCTTCACCAGTTATAACTGCGGTTCCATCTGTTCCAGATCGCCAAGCAATCCACTCAGCTATCTTTAGTAGAGATTTACCAGTTCCACGATGTTGTGTGCTGTTCGAACCCTTCTCCGCCTTTTCTCCAACACACATTAAGTTATTATATACGTGTAGTTCTCGTATTAATCCTTTGTTTTTAAGACACTGAAATACAGGATTATGTATTTTAGGTGCAATTCTAAGTCGTAAAAATCCAAATATGACTCGTTTGTCTTTACTTTCCAGGGAAACAAAGTATTCCGTTCCCCCGTCAGAAGTTTGATATGCACGAGTTGTATATTCCGCATCTTCATATTTATAATCGATGTTACGCCCAATTTCTCTGCTACGGATTTCATTTGTAAATTTCCCTTCCTTTTTCATTTCTTGAGTTATCATTTGCCGCAAATTAGAATATCTATTTCCACCCTTTATATATTCTAGTGGAATGTCTCGAATAATGCGCGGAACTCGAATCCAAGGCGGGCAAAGTTCCATTGCGTATTTTACTACGTCAATCAGAAGACGTGGGTCCTTGTCCGCATAGGGTGTATATCTTCCACTTTTGTGCCATCTTTCAATAACCGTATATGGAGTAACTTCGCAAGGGTAAATTTTGATTTGATCTGGGTTCAATTTATTGGTTAAAAAGATGGTATCAAACATTATTTTGTCTTCTTCTGGCGACGAAAGAGGTAGATCTGGCATTAGATGAATGTCTATTTTAAAACAATTATTGCGTAATTTTGAAACAGCTGAACACGACTCTTCAAATGTGTGACCGCGATTGATCTTTTTCAAAATGCGGTTATTTGTATGTTGAACTCCCAATTGAATTCTCGTAGTCCCACTTTCTCTAAAGAAACGAATCCATTCATCTGTAATAGCATCTGGACGGGTTTCAATACATAGACCAATGATTCTTACTTGACCCAACATATTTCGTGAAATTTCTTCTCGCAAGGTTAAACGGTCTCTTTTACCACTGAAAAACACGTTTGCGGCATAGAAGATGTCCCTATGGAATTCTCTTAAAAATTCCATAGGATATTCGGTGTAAGTCCCGCCTTCTATAATAAGTTCGAGTTTATCAACCTTATGACCTTGTCTAGCAAGACTATTCATTCTATCTGTCATTTGTGTATAGGCATCCCATCCACAACGGAATCCTCGTTGAACAGCTGGTTCTTTCAATAGATATGACCGAGCAATATTAACAGTTGCACCGTTTTTCTTTGTTTGATCTGGACAATAATAACAATTGTGGCGACAACCATTAAATCCTGCATATTCATCATCGTCTTCCATTGGATATGGTGGCAAAAGAATCGCAAAACTATTTACACCTGATAGATTTCTGGCAGGTCTTTTTTGAATAAGACGAAAGAATCCATTATCCATATCTATTTCTTTGTTCGCAATCATTTTTTGATATACATAAATCAAATAGGTCTTTTTAACTGTTAGTCCAACTTTCTTATAATTACCCTTTTTGTTTTTTTCTCTTGAAAATCCTTTTACGCCTTTGTTAATATGAGCCATCTTTTTCGTGAATTTTTTCCGGAATATAGATTCTTTCATTTTACCATGGTTTAATTTGTAGTATTCATATAATTCATTCGTAAAATCTTTGTAGGTTTCCATATTATCATTTACAAGATTAATATCGTCTTTTTTATCCAATAAAAGCGACTCTATATCCGTAATATCTCCCGTAGAACGCCCATTTGAACACATTTTTTAATATGTAAATATGTAAATATATATGTAAATATATATGTAAATATATATGTAAATGTATTTGTGACTTTATTTGATTCAAATAAAATATTTTTTCAAAATCAAATTTCTAAACATTATATATAATAAATAATACGCTATATAAGATGGAAACTAATATGATTTTTTCAATTGTAATTGTAATATTGCTTGTATTCCTATTTTTTTGGGCAGTTCAATGTCACAAACAATCCGAGTACGAATATTATTCAAATAATCAACTTAGTTCAATGTCTAAGATTATATCAGGTCTTAAACCTCCAACAAAAGAAGATAAAGAAGCTATGGCAAAATGTTTAAATGCTGCATTTAATACAAATGAATACAAAGCAGAAGATATGTCGCTTATGAATGTAGCAAAGAAATTAGTCTTTGGATAAACAACTTAAAGAGTATCCCACTTATTTATTTATTAATATTTACTTTATAAATTTATAGTTTTAAAATTTCATTTTATTTGAATTTTGAATATGAATCTGCCAACTGAATATACTTATACATCAAATTCCTTAGAAATGACTTACCCTATTGTGAAACAAACTGACTCTTACACTGATGTGTGTGCTCAACAGAATCAATGTAACTTTACTATGCCTACAACATCCGGAATCGGTATTGGATTGATTGAAATCGCTATTTATCTTTGGGTTGGATTTATGTTAAGAGACGGATTTCGTTCTTTGAAAAAAATTAACATTATTTCCTATTTCTGGTTACTAATGACTGTATTGACTGGAATTTGGGAATTTGCATTTATTACTCAATATAAAGAAGTACACAATTATGCGGAGACGCTTGTTCAAAATGATACACATGTATGGGGTACGCGTTATGATCTGTCATATGTAAATCCATGGAAACTTTCGCGTATTTTCTATGCTGAATATGGAGCACACGCAGATAGAGAATACATTGCTCTTGACAATCATTGGAGTCGCGTAATTGAAGGAAGTCACGCAGTTCTATGTGGGCTATTTGCTATGTTGGCATTGTATTTTAAGTCGCACCGAAAAAATAAATTGTTTGTAATATCTGCTACGGTAGCGATGTCTACTCAATTGATGAATAGTATCCTATATATGGCACAATACTTCTATCAGATGAGAGATCCAAATAGCGTGAATTACCCAAGTGATGAATTTCCTGCTGGATTTGCACTTTGGGAAAGGGCATTTATGTATGTGAATGTATTTTGGACTATAATGCCTCTATACGTTATTGTTATGGAATATCTATTATATGGAAAGGAATGCCTTTGTTGTCATATTCGAAAGAGATGACAATCTTGGAAATATAACGACATTGGTGGATATATTGAACCAAGTATGAACTATTTACACCCTATCTCTCCACATAGATGGCGTCCATTTTAATTGAAGTAACATATGAAGAATTTGTAACGTTTACGACTTTTAATTTTGTAAAATAACATAAAATGTATTTTTATTTTTTAAGGGTGCAAAAAAAATCTGATTGTTTTTTTTCGAGAGTTTGTTAGAAGTAAAAACAGAGGCGAATTGGGACAGCTTAGGACAGCTTAGGACAGCTTAGGACAGCTTAGGACAGCTTAGGACAGCTTAGGACAGCTTAGGACAGCTTAGGAAAATGGCGTCAACTCAGCTCATGGAGGAAATCCTTGGAAATGTCACGATGTTGCAAATATGGCAACTCAATGACATTCTCCAAGAATGCGACGACGATGTCGTTTTCGTTGCGATTGGTGAAGTCAAACAAGAGTATCTTGATAAGTACGGCGGCGAAGAAGATGAAGATGAAGACGAAGACGAAGACAGCCACAAGAAACCCATCGTCCAGAAGCAAGGTCTTTGCAAGAATAAACTCATGAAAGCAAAGATTGAAATTGACGAGTGTCTTTCGTTCTTGCAGATGGATTTGCTCCACCGAACTCAATTGAAACGAGGCTACAAAGAAACCTTTGCCTGTATTCGGCAAATTAACAAGGAACATCACGAAAAGTATGGAGAATTATGAAAACTAAATAAATAACAAAAAACAAAAAACAAAAAACAAAAAACGAAAAACGAACATAAAATTAATTGCTTGTAAATAATGAAATATTCATTTTATTTTTTTAAATTATTTTTTAAATTATTTTTTAAATTATTATGAAATTTGTAGAAACATATGTAAAACATGTTAGTTTAGAATTATAATTATACCAACTTAATAGGTTTCACATATGAATTTGTGTCTTTGTATTGATCCGTTGGTTTCGCTCCTCTAATTAGAGTAGGTTTCACATATGAATTTGTGTCTTTGTATTGATCCGTTGGTTTCGCTCCTCTAATTAGAGTAGGTTTCACATATGAATTTGTGTCTTTGTATTGATCCGTTGGTTTCGCTCCTAATGTAATGCCAATTAGGCAAAACATAAATGTCAGTGATTTGGTAAAATTCATTTTTTAAATATGTAAATATGTAAATATGTAAATATGTAAATATGTAAATATATTCTTTAAACAATATAAGTAAATGATAAACTATGTTTAAACTTATTACTGTTTGTAATTACACAATCAGATTTATTTGTTGTTTCAGTTTTTCAAGTTTCAATTATTACGAATGTTATATGCGAGTGTATTGTACAACATTTTGTAATTCGTTGGACCAAGTAACACTTTTAGATTTTGTAAATCACCAATTGTTTTTTGAAATTCAATAATTTTGTCGATAATGTGTTGATAATCATTATACGTTGCGTATTTACGATGATGGATTTTTTTTCTGTCATTTGATTCAATAATCACGGAACCAGATACGTATCTATTTCTATAATTGTATTTTAAATGATAAGTGTTTGTTTCAAAAAATAAATTATAAAATGGTGTCACAAATGGCGTGTCATTAATTGATTTTTCAGTAAATGGTATATTATGGAGTTCTTCTTCCGTTATTTTCCAAAACAATTTCAAAACTTTCAAATTAAATTCTTTCTTTTCGTTTTCAAGTAACTTACGTTCTTTCTCACGTATTCTAATCCTTTCTTTTATTTCTTCTTTTTGTTCATAAGAATAACATACACCCATTATTGTTATTGTTATTGTTATTGTTATTATTTTTATTATTGTTATTTTTATTGTTGTTATTTTTATTGTTGTTATTTTATTTTAATACGAACTTATTTCATTTATATGTTTTACATATTCCGAAACTCTTTCGGTGATATTCTGTAATACCGTGTTCTTCAATACCCTTTCTGTGTTGTTTTGTTCCATACGCTTTATTTTTTATCCATCCGTATTTTTGATCTAACTCCGGATTTGCTTTACACAATGCTTTCATATACCTGTCTCTACTGACTTTTGCTAGAATACTTGCTGCTGCAATTGCTAAATACTCATTATCGCCTCCTTTTACACAACGATGTTCCACATAAATATTGTCATCGTCTTTGCTATCTTTGTTTTTTGCAGAATCAATTTTAAATGGACGGAATCCATTTCCATCTACTAATAGCAATTCTGGAATAAATGATAGTTTATGAATTGCTTTGTGCATCGTATTAAATGTTGCTTGTAAAATGTTATATTCGTCGATTTCGGACGGCGTTGAACTCGCAATAGCGTAATCTGATGCATGTTTGGTAATATAAGTAAATAACATTTCTCGCTTTTTTTCACTTAATTTTTTAGAATCTCGGATTTGTTTATATGTATCATCTGGAAATGTGTCAGGTAATATAACAACCGCCGCAACAACTGGTCCTGCAAGACATCCTCTTCCAGCTTCGTCTATTCCTGCTTCTATTTTATTTCTATTGTAACCCGTTGCGTAATATTTCATTTTAAGAGTCATTTTAAAGTATTAAGTAAAGTATTAAATACAGTATTAAGTAAATGATTTATATTTAATTATTTTTATTTGTATACGTAATTCGTTTTTAAAATAAATAAATCAGATTTCTCAAAAATAAAATATATATGATTATTATATCCATTGAATTCTAAAAATATGTCTTGCGATAAAACTTATGGAGTTACCTTTTGTGGTTTCGACAATATGGGATATGATCATCCAGATTATCCAAAAGTAGATTTAAGTAAATGTTGCCCTACGCCTTGTTATTTTCCAGAAACACCATTAGGCGATACAAATATGTATATATGCAATCAAGAAGATACTGAAAAGATTTTTCGTCGCCTTGAATGTGGCCAAAGAGTTATTCCAGAATATAGACCTGGTTTTGAAGTATGTCGTCGTCAAGTTGATTTAAACGACCACGAACTTAGACACCCAACTATAAATATGCTCAATCCTTGTGATGATTTACAAAACGAATTCACACCATGTAAAGGTGACGGATTAGGATATTTAAAACGTGTGTTGGTTGACAGTGAATTAAAATGTATGAACCAATATTTATCAAAAGTCCATGAAACATCCGCATTCAAACCAAAAAAAATCCCTAATACAAATACTCACAAAACATATGTATCTGTTGCAAATCAAAATTTAGGACCTCACAGTGTATGCGGACCACTTAGTATTAATCACTGTGTTAATTACAAACAAAATGCTTATGAAAAATGTCCTCCATATGGATTAATGCATGTTGGTGAGCATGAAAAACCAATTGACCACCGTATTACAGTTCAAAAAGACGGACCTGCCGCTTTCTTACCAATTGGTCCGGTTCGTTGCGACGAATTAAATCGATGTGAAATGATCTGGGATAACATTTCTAAGAGACAATACAGAGATTCTAAACCAAATTATATTAAACCTGATAATCAATATAAACCTCGTGAATTTGAAGGTCACCCAGTTCCTTGCCCACCAGTTTGTAAATATGAATATTGTTGTATTTAAACATATGTAATTATATTAGTTTATCATTACATAATTTTATAATTTGTTTATTGTTTTATTATTTTACAAATATGTATGGAATTGTCTCTTTTTTTACTTGTTTAATGTGTACCTTTTCATATCTACACACATTATTATATAATTTGATCTGGGTACCACAACGTGATTTTGTGTTGTTAAATAACATTAATTTTGGAGATACTGGATTAAACTTAACCGATATTGTACCAAACATTCAAAATGAACGAGTATTTATCATTGAATCTCATTTTCCTTATATGAATAAAATAAATGATACATACGAACCTATATATGGGGGTATTCCACAATATGTAAATTATACTGATTTTAGAGAAACAATACAAAATAGTATTGACTACAATAATTTAACTACTTCTTACAATGGGTTCATTGTGTTTGATACTGAGAAGTGGACTCCTATTTGGGAGACGATCCCACAAATATATCAAAATATGACGATAAATTATACATTGGGAATATATCCAGAATTAAAGAATAACGATGAATTGCTAAAAAGTAGATCAAGAGAAATATGGAATCAGAAGTCAATGGATTTATTGTTAAAAGGGATTGAAATTGCACGAAACAAATGTCCGCTTTCAAAAATAGGTTATTATGGTTATCCAGGAATGCCTTATTGGGGTAATAAAAAAGATTTTGAAATTGCAAGTCATCATAATGATGAGTTATTTTCTTTATGGAATAACGTAGATGTATTATTACCGAGTATTTATATACCTTACATATCAACAAATGATTACAATGTTTTTCTAAATAATTATGATTATGTTGAAAGGAAGATCAAGGAATCACTTCGTATAAAAAATATAATGGATCGTCAAGATATACAAATTTTACCATATACGTGGCATAGATATCACGATCCATATGATAAATATTTTCTTGTAAATGGGGATGTCTATTTAGAATATCAATTACCACATTCTTTCAAAGAAGTAGATGGGTTGATTTTATGGAGTTCGGAAAATCAAGAACAAAGAATGGAAGATACGAAACACTGGTTTGAAAATAATACTAAATTATTGGAAAGTTTGACTTAATATTTTTACATTTATATTCTGTAAGCTATATTTAGATTGATAAATTAGGTTGATAAATTAGATTGATAAATTAGATTGCTAAATTAGGTTGATAAATTATATTGCTTTATTTGATTCGTTTTTTTGGATCCTTATATTTCATATCAAGAAATTTGAAAATATCCTCTTCAGTTTCACATTCATCTTTGCCTATTTTTTCTCGGATTTTTTCAGCAGGGACTCGTGTTTTCGTTCCTTTAATTGTCATATCATATTCATTTAAAGAATATCCAAGTGTGAGTGCCTTTCTTCGCATCTTAATATTGTGCTGTGCACTTCCAGTGAAATAGAGCATTGCATATGGATAATCACTTGGTGTTGTCTCAATAATATCAAGATGACGAGATTTGCTATCTGGAGTTGTACGAATTACCCCCATAAATTTCTTTTTTCCTTTTGCAAGATTTTCACAAATAATTTTACGATCATTTAGCAATTTCAAGACCATATCAAGCGCTTTCCCTTCATATTTGCGTGATGTAATTAGCATATCAATGTCACCGCTATTTTTTGCACCGCGACGATAACTTCCTGTAATAGTCATACTAATATCGTTATTGTAGTTTTCTTTCAGTAATTTCAACATATTACGATTAAATGCTATGATTTCACTCCTAGGAATACGTTCTTTCAAATCTTCATAATGACGCAATCCCATTTTCTGTTTGTTATTCAAAAGTTTAGGTTCTTCTTTCAATGCTGCTCGTAATTGCTCAATTGTCATAATATTTTTCGCAATAAGTGCTTTGATTTTTGCCGGACCTATACCATAGATGTTGGTGAATGTCTTAATCGCATTAGCAGAAGGAGAGTTTGCGAAATCACGTAAATCTTTTAGAATAAATTCATTTCCTTCATATGAACTTCCACCTGCTTCTAGTCTGAGGAAATATGTATTGTATAATTTTTCAATTTTCTTTAATGTAGATTGACTTTTGTAATTGTTGCGTTTGAAGAGTTCTTCATAAAAGGCTATTGCTATTTGGGTATTTTTTATTTTTTTTGAATTTTTATCAACAATACTGATGTTATTTTTAATAATGTCTTTCAATTTTTTATAATTACGATTTTTGAATTGCCATCCACTTGGCTGTTCAAATGTCGCTTTTTGAATATATAGTTCAAAATTGTGTAGAATCACCTCTGGCATTTCGACAATAGTTGGATTTGAATGAGTCATTTTGAAATTTGAAGTTTGAAGTTTGAAGTTTGAAGTTTGAAGTTTGAAGTTTGAAATGTTAGATATATATATCTATTTATGTATTTTATATTTACATTTAAATAACATAAAATAATAAATCAGATTTATTTGTTTATGTTATTTTAACTTTTGACAAATTGATTTACTATTTCCCAATCAATTATTGCATCATTATGACCGCCTTTTATAGTAACCAGTTGTATGTTACCGTTTGATTTAATCTTGCTATTTTCTAGAGCATTGCTATAATCTACTATTTCATCCTCTTTGCTATGTAAAATAAGAGTATTTCCATTATATGTCTCTAATTCTTTATATACACGAAGATCTTTTGAAATAAATAACTTTGCAAATGGATATAGAAGAGGGTATAATTTCTTGGTAGTTAGTGACAATGAATGCATTCCATATAATATGATTAGTTTTCTAGATTGATATTTGTTTGCTAATTTTGCTGCTGGATATGAACCAATTGATTCTCCTGCTATTACTATATTCTCTGGATTATGTTTTAATTTATATATCAAGTATTTGTATACATCTTCCATATCTTTATGCATGGTATCTGTATTTGTTCTTCCGCTACTTTTCCCATAACCTCTATAATCAAATATGCAAATGGAAATACCCCTAGACATACATTCATTTATTATGTGGACACGATTTGATATGTTCCCAGCATTTCCATGTGCAAATAATATAATAGGAGATCCTTCGCTGGCAGAATAATACCAAGTACATATACGATTTTGTTTTCTTCCTTGAACAAAGAATTCAGTTACTTTGTCTGGTAATTTTGCAGAATACTGTTTATTGGGATGAAATAAAAGAAATCGTTTTGCTTCTGTTAATATGATGAGGATTAATGTAATGCAAAATGCAATTAACAAGGGTGATTTAAATTCCATGATTTATATTTTATTATATTTTATTATATAATATTACAATGTTTTCACTATAAAATAAAAACTTAATTACACAGTCACTATTACCTGATTTGATTTTGTTTGATTTTTGATTTTTTGATTTTTTTATTTTATTTGATTGATTGATTTTAAATTTATCCTAATAGGTAGCTATAGTTTGACGAACTAAGTGTTGCGCTATTTTCCATCTCTTGGACATCGTATTTGTGAATCTTTGTCAAGAAGGCATCGTCAAGTACATCTGCTTGGGTTTCGGTCTTTAATTTCTGGATCATAAAGACTCGGTAATCGATGGTGTTGGGTTTCTTCTTTTCCATAGACGCGAGTTTTTTTTCCAATTCATATCTTTCTTCGACTGAGAGTTTGTGCTCAACGTCGTCTTTCGTCAGTTTTCCTTCTATTTGTTTCGCGATTTTCTTTTGTTCATCGAGTTGTTTCATGTACTTCTTGCTCCAATGAAGAATTAACCGAGTTACTTTGACTGGTTTCTTCTGACCATTTCGGTGTGCGCGACCAATTGCCTGGAATTCATTGCTTGGATTCCAGTCGGGACTGGTAATGAACACCCGATTGTATTCCTGCAGATTCAATCCAGCCCCACCGGCTCTAATTTGTATGATTAAGAACTGTGGGCACAAAAGTCCAGACAGTATATCTTGTCTCGTTTCCTGATCCGTTTTGCCAGAATAGACCTCACTTGTAAATCCATTCTCCGTCAGCATTTCTTGGATCAACTCGATTTCCTTGTGAAATTGACAGAAAATGATGGTCCGTTGATCGGGACTTTTTGCGAGCTCCTTCTTGACGATTTTTTCAAGATAATGGATTTTGGTGGACTTTGTGTCCCATTCCGGTAAGTCTTGGTTGAAAATTCCTTTCTTCTTGTAACCGTCTATCACCATTTGTGGGTGTAAAGTACATTGGCGGAGGCGGAGCAGAAGTTCAAGGACAAGTATAATGCCGCCAGCGTTTCTTCTCCTCATTGCCTGATTGAACGCTTCGGTTGTGCTCTTTTCAACCAAACTATAGAACTGTTCTTCGTCCTCCGACAAAAACCTGCATATTTTGTTTTCAATCGTCAATGGCGGAAGCGTTTGCTTAATTTCTTCTTTGGTCCTCCTCAAGAGAAAGATGTTGCGGAGGTTTTTGATTTTCTCAAGATTTCGCGTTCGCCCATTGAGTTTACAGGCAATACGAAGTAGAGACATCAAATCTTCTGTCTTGTTCTGGACAGGTGTTGCACTGAGCATCCATTTCGTCGTTGCCTGTAATTTTTTGCATTTTCGGAACAAACGGGTACTTGGATTTCGTGCGTAATGCGCCTCATCAATTACGAGACGATCCCAAGTAGCAACGTGAATCGCCCCCATTCTGGTCATCAAACCAAGGGAGGTTACCACAATTCCAGTCTTACCCATTTGCGTTTGCGCGTTCAAGAAGTCCACAACATTTGTGAGTCGTGTCTTTCCATGATGAACTACAACCGTGAATCTATCTTCTGGCAAAATCGTCCGGAGTTTTTCCGCCCACTGTGGGACAACAGCGAGAGGACCAGCTATGAGTGTGTGACCTGGGCGTTCTAGCAATAATCCAATTGTCTGTATTGTTTTTCCTAGGCCTACTTCGTCAGCAAGAATGCCTCCTCTTTTGTATTTTTTTTCTATGTTCGTCATAAACTCAATTCCTTTTACCTGGTGTGGGTACAAAGAGTACCCGGCGTTTGCGAGAATCTGTGACGTCATTTTGAAAATTCCCAGTTCGTTTCTATAAATCTGCGCGCGAAATGTGTTGAGTGTCCTTGTATCTCAAAAAAAAATAATCAGATTTTTATTTACGAGGGTATTTGTATTTTTCATATAGTTTCATATTATTTCATATTATTTCATATTATTTCTATTTTTGGTTCATATTAATTCTTTATTCATTCTTCGTCTTCGTCAGAGGAGTCTTCGTCAGAGGAGTCTTCATCATCGGAGTCTTCGTCGCTCATGCAGAACAATCCAGCAACTGGTTGATCGTTGATGTCATCTTCAGGTGTTTCGTCCTTCTTGACCTTCTTTGCCTTCTTTTCTTTTTTTGTGTTTTTAGCACCTTTGAGGTCTGCTGCCGCTTGTGCCTCTGCTGCCGCTTGTGTCTGTCCCTTGTCGTTCACTCGCCACTCCTCTTCGCGATCGGCGGCCTCCTTGCGTACGATGGCTTTGAGGTCCTCTTCGATAGGGGCGTAGTTCGCTGCGACCTGCTTCAAGAGTTCAGGGTCTTTGACAATTTCCTTGTTGGTATGACCGTTTTGAGCAGCAAACAGTTTCAGAACAGTCCAGCGAATGCCACCGAGTGAAACAACCTGCTTTGGAGAAAACTCAAGTTCGATACCGGCAACCTCCTTGCGTACGATGGCGAGAAAGTCAAAGTATGGGTTTTCGCGCTTCTTTGGTTCTGGTTTTTCGCCAGTTTCCAGCGCATGTTTCAACGCACTAATGCTGAGACCTTTTCCCTTGCCGAGTTCCCAATCTGGGTGCTTTTCATTCAACAAGTTCAGCAGTCCTTTCTTTGATTTCGCGGAAGTCGTTTTCTTCGCCCCTCTTTGTTCACCTGTAGTATGTTTTACCGTATTTTTCGACACCCAGATGCCGATCCACCCAAGAACGGACTGGAGTCCATTCTCTTCAATGAGAGTCATCTGTTGGGCGTATGCCATCGTGTTGCTTTGGGAGCGAGCTGAGAGAGCTGAGAGAGCTGAGAGAGCTGAGAGAGCTGAGAGAGCTGAGAGAGCTGAGAAGTGATTCTGGAACAATTTTACTTCTAACTACTTCTCAGAAAAAAACAATCAGATTTTTTCTGGGGGGGGGTGTAAAAAAATCTGATTCAAATTTTGAGGATGTCTAGTTGAGACAATTCATCATATTATCTCTCTGTTTATTTCACAATATTTCATATTGTATCATTTCAACTTATCATCTTTTAGACATTACTCGCGGTTTAAAATGAACTGCTACGAAAACTCTCTTTACCCCATGGTTCCTTTGGGAACCGACGTAACCTTTGACCAAGACGGAATCCCATACATTGGGTATGACAACCGAATCTTGGTGAACGAACATTCTGCAGAATCATACGACCAAGAATACGGCAATGTACAATGCCACTACATATACACTTACAATGACTTGGAGGATGACCTTCGCGGACTTGACAAGGCGGTCCACGCTAAGCGCTACAAACAACTCAAGGAACTCCAAGCACACAAAGATCTCTTGGATCACGTTGGCTACCTCGCGTCAAAAGGACAGATGACAAAGCAGGACCTCAGCGACACCCAAAACACCATTCACGAGTCGCTGAAAGACGGTCACAATGACTACTATAAGTGGTTTGACTTGCGACGATTTCCCAAAAGTTTTGTCAATTATGACGTAGGAACGAAAGATTTCGTATCCATTTGCACGTACCTTCGCAAAACTTTCCGCGTGTGGTATGTCAGTTTCCAAGGAGACCGCGTGGTCATGATGGGAAGTGATCTAGATGACCTTGACAAATGCATGGCTGAATTTTGCAGCGAATTGGCGTATTACGCCCAAGGCAACTGGATTAGTCATCCACAAGGCACCACTCAACGCTATGAGCGCTTCAAGGACAGACTTGATACCGAGTTTGACAACATCCACTTGATCGCCGAAACCTGGGGCGTCTCAGAAGATGAGGCATATGAACGCCTGGAAGAAGAAACGGAAAAGGAAGACAGACTTGAGCGCGAGTTGCTATTGTTTGCTCTCAAATACAGCGAAATTTAAACAAAACACAAAAAATAAAAAAGAAAACAAAATATAATAGTCCATTTGTAAATTTGTAAATTTGTAAGTTAATACATTTTATTTTGAAACAATGGTTTGGTAATATAATTCAATGGTTTCATATAATTTATCATATGTATCTTCATTTTTTATTTCAAAATCAAAGTCAGTTCTTATCCAATCATATTCACTTATATGAACATTTTTAGGAATAGAAATTTCACCTTTTTGATATGGGATAAACCATTCTGGCAAATTGCGATATACAGATATTAATTTCGCACCATATTCTCGTACCATTTGAATCTCGTTTTGAAAACGGCAATCTGTAATTACTATATTTTGAGTTTTATATTTTTTTTGAAATTCACATATTTTACGTTCTATTAATAGAGTCCATATGTCCATATTGAAATGATTTCTCATTACATCTGTTCCTATTTTTTGAAATGCATTACGCGGTGTTAGTTTGAACCCAAGTTTATTACTCCACCATTTATCTTCTGTTTCTCGAAATATACGTGATTCTTTTGTATCACCTTCAAGTAGTTTCCTTGGCCACCCAAATATAATTGAACATATATCTTTCAATGCATCACCAAAACAGAACCGTTTGAAATTATGTTTTTGAATTAAATAATCACCGATTGTGTCTTTACCAGAACCTTTTAGTCCACAGATAACTAGAATCATTTTGAATTTGAATTTGAATTTAAATTTAAATTTAAATTTGAATTTTGAATTTCAAATATATTTAATTATATATAAATTTTTAAATAAATAAATAAATGATTAGATTTAATAGTTTATTCTTTAACAAGTATCAAATTCATTCCAGTTTTTAGAACCCATTTGACGATTACAGTCTCTACATATTGGACGCAAATTAGATTCATCGGTTGGTCCATTATTCATTTATGAAATAACAAGTCCATTGTTATATTTTGTTTTTCAAATTGGTTATTTGCCTCTGCCTTTGCCTCTGCCTTTACCTCTGCCTCTGCCTTTGCCTTTGCCTCTGCCTCTTCCTCTTCTACCAGTTGATTTCGGTGGATTTTTCACGAATTCCATAATTTCATCTTTTGTCATTGCTTTTAGTTTCTCTTCATCTTCTCTTATATCTTTTGGTAGTGGAATATTTTTATTGTTATATCGAATATAATTTCCATAGGGTCCTTTGCGGATATTCAAATTCTTCGTGAAACTTTTCAAAACGCCAGCAGATTTTGTTCCTCCTCCAGTTTCCTCTAGAATTGCAATAGCATCTGTTAGTAAAAATGTTTCCATATTACGAGTTTTCACGTCAGGAATAGATACATTATTCCCATCGTATACCATATAATATCCATATCTACCTTTTTTAACTTCAATGGGTTTACCTTTAAATTCTCCAATCGGACCAGTTGCATTTACTAATTTCAAAACTTCTTTCAATGTTATTGTTTCGAGGGACAACTCTTTTGGAATAGGAACAAACCGGTTTTTCTTGTGTTCTTCATAATCACCAATTTGAATAAGAGGACCATATTTCCCCAAATATACCGTTAATGGTTCTCCATCTGAATTTTTACCAACTACTCGCCGTAGTTTGTGTTTCTCACGAGCCTGTCTTCCATCTGCATTTTTCACTTTGCTATTTTCGAGTAATTGAGTTACTTTTGGATGAAAATCTTGATACAATTTCCCAACAACTTTATACCAAATACGCTCTCCATTTGCAATTAAATCCAGTTCGGTAGACATATTTTCAGTGTAGTTAAAATCCATTATATTTTCAAAGTTTGATCTAAGGAAATTGGTCGTGACCTTACCGACATCTGTCAAGAACAGTTTATTTTTCTCATTATTAATAGTCGTATTTGTCTTTTTTGTTTTAATTCGCTTTGTATCTGCTGACAGAGTAAATAGAGATACTTCTACTTCGCGTCCTTTTCTTGTATCTTTCAGAACATATCCTCGTTCCTGTATAATAGAAATGAGATTACTAAATGTAGATGGTCGTCCAATACCACGCTTCTCTAATTCTTTGATAAGGGTTGCTTCCGTATAACGACCCTGTGATTTCGTGTATTTTTCCTGTGTGTTAATTTCAATATATTTAACTGGTGTTGGTAGCAATTCACTGGAATTTTCACAGATTTTATATAGTTTTTCGTTTCTTTCGTCACAATCAACTCCGTAAATTTTCAAATAACCTGGGAAAATGAGTTGTTCAGTTTTACATACAGCAATGTCATCGCGATTGTTCATACTGATTTTTCCGGTAAATATATCTTTAATCGAAGCCGCCATTTGTGAAGCGAGAGTTCGTTTATAGATTAGATCATATAATCGTTGCTGTTGCGAAGATGCTCCAGTATTTGCAATAGAAGGTTTATCTACATATACTGGGCGAATTGCTTCATGTGCTTCTTGACTATTAGATGATTTGGTTTTATATTGTCTAAATTTGTGAAATTGCGCACCATATGTATCGGTAATATATCCCTTTGCTTTTCCAAGTGCTTCTTTGGATAGTTCAGTTGAATCTGTTCTCATATAGGTGATTTTGCCAGCTTCATATAGTTTTTGAGCAACAGACATACATACTTTGGGTGACATACCTATTTTGTTAGAGGCATCTTGTTGTAGGGTAGATGTAGTATATGGCGGTGGTGGGTTATGGGTGCTTTTCTTTTTTGTAATAGACTCAAGTTGAAATTCTGCTTTTTTACAATCACTTAGAAAACTTTTCACGTCAATAAGTTGTTCATATTTCTTATTGAAGGAGCCTTCCATTGTCATATCAAGTTGTTCAGAGTTAAATGTACCATATGATTCGAAATAGTTGGTGCTTTGAAACTTTTCAATCGCCTTTTCTCTATCATATACAAGTGCTTGGGCTGGTGATTGACAGCGACCTGCTGATAAACCTTGTTTGATATGACGCCATAGAAGAGGTGATAATTCAAATCCTATGAGGCGATCTGATATACGTCTTGCTTGCTGGGCATTTACAAGATTCATATCGAGAAGACCGGGGTTTTTCATAGCATTACAAACCGCGCGTTTTGTGATTTGGTTAAATACAATACGTTGAGTGGTTGCTGGATCTAACTTGAGAAGTTGGGTTATATGCCATCCAATAGCTTCACCTTCACGATCCATATCTGTTGCTATAACGACTCTACTGTGTGTCTTTGATAGAGCACGGAGTTCCTTGGCAATTTTACCCTTTTTTATTTCATATTTTGGAGTGAATTTCCCATTTTCAGTATTAATGGCACTAAGACCTTTGGCAAGATCCCGAAAGTGACCAAAACTTGCTTTGACGGTATAGGTATTCCCCATTAGACCGCGAAGAAATCCGGCAATCTTGGAGCATTTTGCAGGAGATTCTACAATAACAAGAACTTTACTCATATTATATTAGTATAATTCTATTAATATTAGTGAATTTCTATAAAATTATATATTATTCTATATAAAATTAAGTTTAAATAAAAATAAAAGAGTTTACAATAATTCAATCAAATTTGTTGTTTATTATTTTATTTTAAGACCAATTGATACATTACATTACATCATATTAATTATTTAAGCACTTGACACACCCATATTCAGGAAATTGTCAAGATGTTGTCTGCGAAAGAACCACGCGTTGTGTTTAGGCATCCACCAAGCATCGTGGAAGTATTTAGTTCCATAATCAGGATGATCTTCTGGTGCAAATAGCAGAAATCCACGACCATATGCCTCATATGTAAATCCTGAAAGATCATTTTCATCAACGTCTTCTTCGCTTTCTTCGCTTTCTTCTTCTTCGCTTTCTTCGCTTTCTTCGCTTTCTTCTTCTTCGCTTTCTTCAGTTTCTTCAGCGTTCAGTTCCGTTACACCCATTGATTCGAAATTCTCCAAGAATTCCTCCTTGAAAAACCAAGCATCAAACTTTTGCATCCACCAAGCATCGAAGAAGTATTTCTGTTCGATAGCAGGATGATCCATAGGAGGATATAGCAAGTAACCACGACCATATGGTTCATAAGTAAACTCTGAAAGATCATTTTCGTCAACTTCCTCTTCTTCTTCCTCTTCTTCTTCCTCTTCTTCTTCCTCTTCGTCTTCCTCTTCCTCTTCTTCTTCCTCTTCTTCTTCCTCTTCTTCTTCCTCTTCTTCTTCGGTTTCTTCTTCGCTCTCGGTATCAACATCTTCTGTTGCTCCGCGGTTTGTAAAATATTCCAACCCTCGCGTAAATCCACGAAGGACAATGCTTCCATCGTCGGCTTCATATACTGTTGTACCATTAAATGCGCTGTCAACCGCAACTGCTTCTACCGTAATTGTATTTTGTTGAGGAGAGTTGTTTCCACTAAAGATAAGTGGGATGCGCCGCGTTTGTTTTCGTGGTGTTTGCGGTGTTTGTGGTTCTGATTGGTTGGTGCGTGTTCGAGATCGCAAGTTGTATCGGTAAGTTGGACGAGGGGTTGATGGCGGTGTTTGGTCAAATGCATCGACCTCGTTTCCCTCGTAATCGAGGACAATAAATTTATTTTGAGTAGAGTTCATTTTGAATCTGTTGTTAAAATGTGAAATGTAAAATGTAAAATGTAAAATGTAAAATGTAAAATGTAAAACTGCGAAAAGTTTTAAAATAAGAATAATACTATTTGAGATGAATATCTTACTCGAATTATCTTTAAATTCAAATCAGATTTTTGTTCAC
>Ga0315338_1001029_pt1 | contig 42007 bp, 37 predicted proteins | sample ASW8metaG_FD_204518 | JGI IMG/M metagenome (GOLD analysis project Ga0315338, IMG submission 204518) | Ammonia-oxidizing marine archaeal communities from Monterey Bay, California, United States - ASW #8 | ecosystem: Environmental > Aquatic > Marine > Coastal | place: USA: California | collected... | reverse complement strand
GGATTATGCGCGGCTCCAACTCAACCGCTTCGCCGCTGCGCGCCAGATCATAGGCTCGCTCACCCTTGATCTTGATCGCGGAAAAGGCAGGCGGTACCTGACTGATCTCGCCCCTAAAGTCAGGGAGTAAGGCCTCAATGGCCGCACGCGTCGGCCGAACATCGCTGGTTTCAACGACATCCCCTTCAGTATCAAGCGTGTCAGTCTCTTCGCCCCAGCGCACCGTGAAGCGATAAACCTTCTCGCCTTCCACTGTGAATGGTACGGTTTTGGTCGCCTCACCCAAAGCGATCGGCAAAATGCCCGTCGCCAGAGGGTCAAGCGTGCCCGCATGGCCCGCCTTTTTCGCGTTAAACACGCGACGGACCGCAGACACAGCCTGGGTCGATGTCAGATCCAGTGGTTTGTCGAGGATGACCCAGCCATGGATATCATCGCCCTTGCGTCGTCGCGCCATGAGAATTTCTTTCAATACTGATCGGAGGCGCGGGCGCCGGTTCGGAAGAGAGCGTCAGCCTTGTTCGTCGTCATCGGCTTCATCGCGCGCCAAATCGCGCTGCACCTCAGGGCGTGCCAAGATCGAGTCTACGTGGCTCGCAATCGCAAAGCTGTTATCGGCATGGAAGTGCAGTTCCGGCGTAAATTTCAACTCAATCTCACGACCCAGCTTACCGCGCAAAAATCCCGCACATCGATTCAGCGCCTTGGCCAATTCAGTAGCATCCCCATCACCCAGTGGAGCAACATAAACCTTGCACGAACGAAGGTCATTATTCGGCTTAACTTCAGTCACCGAAATAATCGCATTCTGAAGGACAGGGTCACGCATCTCTCGGCGCGCCATAATGTCCGACAGCGCATGGCGGATCACTTCCCCGGCGCGCAGCTGGCGCTGCGTCGGCAATTTGGGTTCATTGGATGATTTGCGAGCCATGGTCACACCATTTCATTAAAGGGCGCGCGGGTGTACGCCGGTTATATGGGGGATGCAAGCTTCAACAAGGGCGCGACTCCAATCCCCAGCTCCGCTATCCCCAGGGCCCCGGGGCCCCGGCCGCTTTATGCCAGGCCGTAAACCGCTCGATCGCCAATTCGCGTTTATCGGCATTCTCAAACAAGCGCTCAGGCAGGACATACGCGGTCGGGCCCAACGCCAAAACAATCCAGCCTTGCCGCTCCGAAACGGACAGGACGTCCTGCCATGACATCACACTTGTGCTTTTTCCCCGCTCAACGCTGATACCGGTCTGGTTGATAGTCATTCGGGTCATTTGTCCGCGCGCAAAGTCCCTTTGCCGTGCCTGCAAAACGCTTGCGGAAAAATACTGCAGGACAAAATGAAACACCAAAGCCGAGACAACGCCGACGACCACAAATTTCATCGCGAGTTCGGCAACTGCAACGCCTGGCTCATCAATTAGAACAAGCCCCACGGTAATGCTCGAAGCGAGGCACGCAAATAGGGCAATCGCGAAAGACCACTGTCCGAACACGCCGAAAACGACCCTCGACACAATCGGGTGTGACTCCGCACGTTCCACTTCACTCAGCTTGTACTCAAATTCGAAAACTGTATCGGTCATCCCAACATGTACGCGCGAACAATCCACCGAGACAAGCACATCGGCCCACGTCATTCATCCCTTAATCCGGTCCGCTCGTCACAAATCGGAGTTAACGGACTCGCCACCTCGTTAAACATCACTTAGCCAAGCACCAAAATCAGGCGCGACTCGAGCCAATGGGTATTCGCGCCAGCATTCTTTTATGGAGAGTATCGATGTTTCGAATGATGGGAATTGCCGCCATCGGCACCGCCCTGGCAGCTGCAGCCTACGCCCAGGACGTCCATTCCGGACCGACCGCCAGAGCTATCGCAGAAGATTATCTGGCAGCCTATTCGATCAAGGATTGGGGTGCTGTGCGTGAGTACTATTCCGAAAGCGCTGTTTTCATTGATCCAACATCCTTGGAGCTGGGGTTTAACAACCCGATTCAATGGACCGGTGCGGATCAGATTATTTCCGGAATCGAGGGATGGGGCACAAGCCTGCTCCAATATAACGTGCACAATGTTTACGAGGCGTCTGGTCGCGTTGTTTTTCAGGCCGACGCTGTTGTGACCTACGCCAATCCCGATGGCGACGTTGTGATGAACTATCCCATCACAACGATCATCACGGTCACAGATGGTCACGTCACGGAGCACCGTGACTACACCGACTTTGCCGGCGCTAGCCGCGTCGAGGAAAATTAGGGGGGAGTCATGCTGAGAAAAATACTAATCGGGCTTGCGGCCCTTTCCTGCGTCAGTGCCCCTGCATTCACCCAGGAAAACATGTCCGATGCGGAGCGCATCGCACGCGAATATATGATTCACTATGACGCACTCGATCTCGATGCCATGGAAGATTATTGGGCGGATGACGTTGAGTTTTTCGATGTCACCGCCATGGGGCCAGAGACGGGGCCCGACGGGATTGCCATGCAGAGCGGCGCAGAAGCCCGCGAAATGCTGAGCAACTTTATCGAAACCAATCAGCCCATCGAACTTGGTTTCGAGTGGAACACGATCTTCGAAAGCAATGGCCGAGTGATCTTCATGGGCGAGGTCAACGCGCTCTACCCCACCCCGACCGATGGCCAGGTTTTCCGCTGGAACGCCGAACAGGTCACCGTCATCACCGTTCGTGATGGTCAAATTATTCGTCAGCGAGATTTCGCCAACTACGCCAATCCTGATCGCAGCCTTGTTCGCGTCCCGTAAAATGAAGGCATTATCATGAAATTCCTCTTTGCCAGCCTGACCGGTCTGACGCTGTCAGTATCCGCCTTTGCGCAGGATTCAAATATGTCGGACGCTCAGATCGCCGATGCGTATCTACGCGCCTATGCGACAATAGATGCCGAAGCCATGGGTGAATATCTCGCTGAAGATGCCATTTTTTCTGATCGCGGCAGCTTTGGGGGACCCAATGAACCCTATCATTATGTCGGTCGCGACGCGATTACCGCCGCGATCACCATGTTCCACGAAAATTGGGGTCTCTACTCTATCGATTACGATAACCCGATCATGCAGCATGAAGCGGGTGGGCAATCCATCTACGTCGTGAATGCGGAGGCCCGCTGGCGGATGGCGGACGGTCAGGACCGGGTTTGGCGCGGTGATATTGTCACCACAGTCCGCGTCATGGGAGGCGAGGTCACCGAACATCTCGACATGCCTGATTATGCCGGGGGCGTGATGAGCATTGAGGCGCCGCGCACGGACTAGACAAAACACCCTTCGGGGTCGGGGGTCGCTCTTTCCGGATCATTCCTGAGCCAGATCCGGGGCGATGCGATCCCCATCACGATTGAAATTCTGCGTCTGCACCCCTCAATTGGGCGTAGAAAAAGGGCGGTCCATTATGGACCGCCCTTCATTCAATCAGGATATGGCTCTGTCTGGCTTAACCGCCCTAGAACGCACCGCGTTCCAGCTTACGGGCCACTTCAGTGATCTTGAAACACTCGATCAAATCACCCTTTTTCAAGTCGTGATAGCCGATGAAGCCCATGCCACACTCAGTGCCAGATTTAACTTCTTCAACTTCGTCTTTGAAGCGCTTCAGTGTTGAAAGCTCGCCGGCATGGATGACCGTGTCATCACGCAGCAAACGTACACCACACCCGCGCTTGACGGTGCCCTCTGTGACCCGACAACCGGCGACTTTGCCCAACTTGGTGATGTTGAAGACTTCCAAAATTTCGGCGTAACCGATGAAGTCTTCGCGCTTTTCGGGGGCGAGCATGCCCTCCATTGTCGTGCGAACATCATCAATCACATCGTAGATCACGGAGTAGTAACGGATCTCAATGCCTTCACGCTCAGCCAGTTCGCGCGCCTGTTTACTGGCCCGAACATTAAACGCGAAGATCGGTGCGCCCGAAGACTTCGCCAGCAAGACATCGCTCTCATTAACGCCGCCCGGCGCCGCAAGCACAATCTTCGCCTGAACCTCTTCATTGCCGATGCGGCCAAGGGAAGATTTGATCGCCTCGGCACTACCCTGAACATCAGATTTGATGAGCAGTGGCATTTCCTGGGTCTGATCTTCCTTAAGGCGTGCCATCATCTGTTCCAGAGATGCGCCACCGGCAGTCATCGTATCGGATTCCGCCGTGCGAATTTTGCGCTGACGGTATTCAGCGATTTCGCGGGCCTTGGTTTCATTCTCCACCACGGCAAACATTTCACCGGGCGCGGGCGCTCCACCGAGACCCAGAATTTCCACAGGCTCGGACGGACCGGCAAGTTTCATTTGCTGACCCCGATCATTGAGCAGAGCCTTAACGCGGCCCCATTCAGCACCGGCCACGACGATATCGCCACGCTTGAGCGAGCCGCGCTTGACCAGGATTGTCGCCACTGAACCTCGGCCCTTATCGACCTTACTCTCAATAACGATACCCTCGGCCGGACGATCCGGATTGGCTTTCAGATCGAGCAGTTCAGCTTGCAGTGTGATGGCTTCAAGCAGCTCGTCCAGGCCTTCTTTCTTGGTCGCAGAAACATTCACCGACTGAACTTCACCCGACATCGCCTCGACAACGATTTCGTGCTGCAGAAGGTCCGTCAGAACCTTGTTCGGGTTGGCTTCGTGCTTGTCACATTTATTGACCGCCACAATAACCGGTGTGCCGGCAGCCCGCGCATATTTGATCGCTTCCACGGTCTGCGGCTTGACGGAATCGTCGGCAGCCACAACCAGGATCACAATGTCCGTTGCTTCAGCGCCGCGTGAACGCATTTCAGCGAACGCAGCATGTCCTGGTGTATCCAGGAACGTGATTTTTTCGCCACTTTTGACTTGCACCTGATAGGCACCGATGTGCTGGGTGATACCCCCGGCCTCACCAGATGCAACGTCCGTTGTGCGCAGGGCGTCCAGCAATGAAGTCTTACCGTGATCGACATGCCCCATAACCGCGATTACGGGTGAACGCGGCTTCTTTGCATCCTCCGGATCATCTTCGGAAATGAATCCAACTTCTACGTCAGCTTCAGACACACGTTTCACGGTATGACCAAACTCTTCAACAAGGAGTTCGGCAGTATCGGCATCGAGCATGTCATCCATGCGGACCATCTGGCCCTGCTTCATCAGGAATTTCATGACGTCGACAGCGCGCTCAGCCATACGATTGGCGAGATCCGAGATCGAAATGTTTTCAGGCACGATAACTTCGCGAGCAATTTTTTCACGCTCGCCGCCTCCGGATTTGCGGCGTTGTTTTTCGCGCTCGCGCGCACGGCGCACCGAGGCCAATGACCGCTGGCGATCTTCATCACCATCAAGCACGTTTTGAATGGTCAGCTTGCCGCGGCGACGGGCATCTCCGCCCTTGGCGCGCGGTTGAGGCTGGGCACCGGGACCAACAGCGCCCTTGCGCTTGACACGTCCGCCCATGGCTTCCAGCGCTGTTTTCGGTTCAGCACCACGTTTGGGTGCTTCGCGGCGGGACCCTTGAGCTTCCTGCTTTTCAGCAGAAGCCAGCTGAGTCTCGGCAGCAGCTTCAGCTTCAGCCAGGGCGGCTTCCGCTTCGGCAGCCGCAGCCTCTTCTGCCTTTTTCCGAGCCGCTTCCTCAGACTTGCGCTTTGACTCGTCAGCTTCGCGCTGGACCCGCTCTTTTTTCTCTTCAAGGTCCTTTCGCTCGGTCTCGGCTCGTGCCGTCCGCGCCTGGGCCTCTACCTTTTTCTTTTCGTCACGCTCAGTGGCTTCGGCTCGCGCCCGAGCGATCGCGCGTTGCCGCGCTACAAGTTCTGCCTCTGACAGACCCAGCTGGCGCGCCTTGGCGGCCAACGCTGATTCCGCTTTCGCTCGAGCAGATCCAGGCGTCGGCTTTCCGCCGCCCGCAGCCGGAGCGGGGGCTGCACCACGCTTGCGCTTTTTCTCCACGACGACAGCCTTGGACCGGCCGCGAGAAAAACTTTGCTGCACAGTTCCACCTGCCCCGGGTCGTTTCAGGGAGAGTGGCCGGCGGCCGCTTGAATTGTTGTCGTCTGAGTCGCTCATACGAGCCTTCCAAATTCAGCTAATGTTTCACGGTAACTTCCCAACAGCCGAAAGCTGGAAAACCGCACTGTTCAAACCTCAACCGGTTCGAAGGCTCGCCAAAATAGCCACCTTCGCCCCGTATTCAACCGCCGTTGCGGTATTCGTCGCAGAACCCCTCGCGGAATTCCCTGAACCCGATCACGAATCCAGTGATCGAAAGCCCGCGAGCTTGCCGATCGTTTCGCCAAAAGCCCGCGAATGCGCGCTTGTCGCCAGGCTGGCATGGACCACGGTACCGCGCCCCAATGCTTCCCCCATTGTCTCGGCGCTGAAACAGGCCACCACAGGCACATCGCCCCAAGCTCCCTGTGCCAGACGGTCGAGTTTACCTCGACCGTCTTCGGCGCCGTCATTTGCTTCGATGCGCCATGCCGGCCGAGCAGATTTCAATGCCAGCCTCACCGCGTCATAACCCAAAGCCACATCGCCGCCGCGTCGGGCCAAGCCCAGAAGACTGAGTGCACGAGCCTCGAGCAATCGCTCGATACTATCACTCAAATCGTCCGGAACCTTGACGGCCCGCCCGGCGGATTTGTTGAAAAGGCCCTTTTTACCGGCCAGATCAACAGCAGTCCTGTCAGCGCTTACCCAGATTCCGCGGCCTGGTAATTTAGCCGCAAGATCAGGATAAAGCAGATCGTCGGGACCAATGACGAGACGGAGCAAATCTGCTTCGCTCTTAATCTCTCCAGACGCGGCGCAACGTTTTTCGCGCCCTGCATGACTGATTATCTTTGGGTTACTCAGTCTCTTGCTCCTCTTCCGAGACAGCCTGGTCGAGATCGATGCCGAGGGCTTCAGCTTCAGCCTCAAGGGCAGCCAAATCCATGCTGCCAATATCCATGCCGTCCTCGGCTTCGATTTCTGTCTCTTCTTCCACTTCAACTTCACGCACAGGCAGATCTTCTTCTGAAATCCAACCGGCTGCGACACGGGCCAACATGATCATCATCTCGGCGTCATCTGAGGACAATTCGAATTCGTCAAGAATTCCGGCCTCACGGACACGTTCGCCATTCTTTGTTTCGAACCAGCCGCGCAAATCATCAGTCACCAGACCTGCAAGGTCCTCAACAGTTTTCACATCACCACCACCCAAGGCGACAGCGATGGCAACGGTGATGCCTTCGATTTCCATAACCGCGTCTTCAACACCAAGCTCTTTTCGCTTGGCTTCGAGCTCGGCCGCTTGACGTTCGATGAAGTCACGTGCTCGTGCACGAATTTCCTCGGCCGTATCGTCGTCGAAACCTTCAATCGACGCGATTTCTCCAAGCTCGACATAGGCGATGTCTTCGACATCTGTGAAGCCTTCCGTCGCCAGCAATTGCGCGATGACCTCGTCCACATCAAGTGCCTGCGTGAAGACCTTGGTGCGTTCAGCAAACTCTTTCTGGCGGCGTTCGGACTCTTCCTCTTCCGTGAGGATATCAATCGACCAACCTGTCAGCTGGGACGCCAGGCGAACATTCTGGCCGCGTCGGCCAATCGCCAGAGACAGCTGCTCATCAGGCACGACAACCTCAATGCGCTGGTCTTCTTCGTCCAGAACCACTTTCGCCACTTCGGCTGGCTGCAACGCGTTGACGATAAAGGTTGCGGGATCTTCAGACCACGGAATGATGTCGATCTTCTCACCGGCCAGCTCGGACACAACCGCCTGAACGCGAGAACCGCGCATACCCACACAGGCACCGACTGGATCGATCGAGCTGTCATTGGAGATCACGGCAATCTTGGCCCGGCTTCCCGGATCACGGGCAACCGTTGGGATTTCAATGAGCCCTTCATAAACCTCCGGAACTTCCTGCGAGAACAGCGCAGACATGAAGTCTGGATGGGCACGGGACAGGAAGATCTGTGGTCCACGGACTTCTTCACGAACATCATAGATATAGGCCCGAACGCGCTCATTATTCTGCAGGTTTTCCCGCGGAATACCGTCAGCGCGACGAATGATGGCTTCGGCACGGCCCAGGTCGATAATGACATTGCCGTATTCGACGCGCTTGACGATGCCATTGATGACTTCGCCGATACGGTCCTTGTACTCAGCAAACTGACGTGCCCGCTCGGCTTCACGCACTTTTTGCGTAATCACCTGCTTGGCAGTCTGGGAGGCCACACGGCCAAATTCGATTGGAGGCAGCTCATCAGAGAAGACCGTGCCGATTTCGGCGGTCTTGTCGATTTTCTTACCCTCAGCCAGGCTTAATTCCTGGTTATCATTTTCGACCTCTTCAACCACGGTCATGCAGCGCGTCAGCGTCAGCTCACCCGTCTTGCGGTCAATTGTGGCCCGGATATCGTTTTCAACGCCGTAGCGTGTGCGAGCAGCTTTCTGGAGCGCCTCTTCGATGGCCTCGATAACAATCGATTCGTCGATAGTTTTCTCGGTCGCGACAGCGCGAGCGATTTGCAGCAATTCCAGCCTGTTGGCACTAACACCAATGCTCATCGGATAATTCCCGTTGCAGTAATCAGCGACATCATTCGTCTCCTTCAGTCTCCGCAGGACTCTCGTCCCGCGCTTTCAAACACGCCTCGATCAAGGCGTCCGTCAAAACCAGTTTGGCCTCGGCGATCCAATCAAAGGGGATCAGCGTCAGCTCTTCTTCACCGCTCATATCGAGCAGGACATTATTATCTTCAACACCAGAAAGCTCGCCACGAAAGCGCTTGCGGCCATCGGCCAAGCGATCCAGTTCGATCTTCACCTCATAGCCATCCCAGCGCTCGAAATGCGCCAGAGTGGTCAGCGGGCGATCAATGCCGGGCGAAGACACCTCCAGGTCATATTCGCCATTGATCGGATCAACGTCCTCAAACACGACGGACAGCTTGCGCGACAGATGCGCGCAATCGCCAACCGGCATGGAGCCATCGCTGCGCTCAGCCATGATCTGCAAACGTGTTTTCTTGCCCGACATAACCCGGATCCGGACAATTTCCAGACCGAGTTCCTCTGCTACCGGCTCCGCCAGTGCGAGTATGCGGGCATCTTGTGGCGACTTCGTCTTCAAGACGCGGTGCTCCTACCAGTATAACTGCCAGACAAACCTGGCCCAAATAACAAAAAGAGCGGCCGCGGGAAGCGACCGCCCGAAAGCATCATCCAATGCAATCGAACTTGTGAGGTACGGCGGCCTTATACGCCTGCCATTCGGCTTTAGCAAGACGACAATCAGGAAAGTAAAATCAGTGCGATAAAAATCTTGTGATTTTATCCCGGGAACGACCGAGTATAGTGTTGGGAAATATATGCTTTTTGGATTAATTCTCATGTCAAATTGTCGTCCCGTCCACTTGATCCTTGGTGGCCTGATCCTCTCCCTGCTATCAGCATGCGCAATTTCGCAAGGGCCGGAGTCGAGTCCGACTGCCTCGCGTGCAGAAATTTTGATTGAAAGGCTCGCGGAAAATAGCTGGCAAATTGACGTGCAGCTTGATCAGCCCGCAACGATACTCGCCTTTGTCAGAACAGGCGAGGATGTTCGCGTCGCGCATTGGGAAATCGGTACGCCCGGTATTGAATTGCGTCGTGAAAACGACATCGACATTCTTGTCTCAGAGACACCATTCCAGACAGTTCGGTTTTTACGCAATACCGAGGACCTTCTTCGAACAGATGACTACACACCTTTCACCCGCTTCGCGGACGGGTCGATGGCTGTCTACACGCACCAATTCCAATTATCCGTTGTCCCCGAGATGGCCGATTTGCTGGTCGCGTCGCCAGAATTTCCATCTCTGGCCCACAGTTTTCGCTTTCGGGACCAGCTCACAGGTCAAGTACGCACAGCAGGCCGGCGTGTCCGAGATGATGAGCGCATTTCCTTTAATGAAGAAATTGGCGGCTATGCCCTCTTTGGGTCCGTCCAGCCAATTTCCGACAATCAGGGCGGTGTGTATGTGAGTGAAGAGCTACCCCAACACCTGACGGATTTACTCCTCCGCGCCATCCCTCAATCCCTCGCTTATATGGAGACTGAGTTCGACACCCCACTGCGTCACCCGCCCATGATCATACTCACTCGTCGGCCCAATGTGGGGCAGGGAATTTCCTTCAGAGGCGGCGTTGTTGACGGACAAGTGGTCATGCAAATTGGTGGAGATGCCGTCGACTCCGACGATGCGGGTGTCCGAAGCCAGGTTCGGACGATGGCCGCAGGCGGCATCGTCCACGAAATGGCTCATCTGTGGAATGTGGGCCTGGTATTATCGCCAAATCCCGAGGAGGCCTGGATACATGAGGGCGGTGCCGATGCGATCAGCTGGCGGGTTTTGACAGAAATTTTTGACCTCTCGTCCGGGTATATGAACCGGCAGCATGCGGATGCCCTAAATCACTGCGCCAGCGCGTTGGCTTCAGGCAGTTTCTATACGGCGATCGAAGGCGGCAATTATCGAGCCCATTATTCCTGTGGTGCAACTATAATGCTGGCGATCGAGCGAGATTTGCAAACCGAGGGCGGCGATAACACCCTGTTGAAGATCTGGAGCAATGTGGTCCAACACGCGCTCGCCACGGATGATCAAAGCTATTCTCAAAGTGTGTTCCTGGACGCCTTCCATCAGCAAGGCGGTCAATCGGCCATATTGGACTGGATTAACGCACTGATTTCAGAACCGGTGGAAGACCCCCGAGGAATCCTTATCTACGGCTTGGCCCTCGCCGGTATTGCCGTTGAAATCGATGAGGATGAATTAGTGTTCGTTGGCGAACAGTAAGCGCTTTTCAAGCTTGATCAGGTCCGGATGAAGTCCATCCAGACCGGCTTGCAATCACCAAGATTTTTAGACTCATACCGGGTCTGGACGTGGTCTTCTGGCGGAACGCGCCAATCAGACGCTTGCTCGGTCGTCCATACAAAGCGGGCATCATCGGTCATCTGCATCATCACATGATCGATATAAATTTTCACATCGGTGGCAATACGTAACCGGCCGCCCGGTTTGAGCAAGCGAGCAAAATGGTCGCGCGTCGCCTGCTGCACGAAGCGTCGTTTTGTGTGTCTAAGCTTCGGCCAGGGGTCGGGAAACATCAGATAAATCTTGTCGAAGCTGGCATCTGTCATTTGCCCCAAGCTCTCCCGCGCATCTCCACGATGGATACGCACATTGTCGAGCCGTCCCTCTTCAACATGGGTTAGCGCTTTGGCCACTCCGTTCAGGAAAGGCTCGATGCCGATATAACCACAATCTGGATTGAGCTTGGCTTGGCCGGCGAGATGCTCGCCACCTCCGAAGCCGATCTCCAGCGCTTGCGCTGCTTTGCCGGGATTAAATTCATTTGGGTCGATGACCCCGTCCAATGGGAGATCAATGCGCGGTAAAACCTCATCGATCAGCTTTTGCTGTCGTGCGGACAGAGCTTTGCCGACAGACCGACCGTACAGACGAAATTCTGAGGGTTTGTTGAGAGAACGTGTCATAGCGCGCGATGTATCGGCTTTGATGCTTGGATGCATCTCAAAAAGCAGAAGTCTGGTTTACTGGAAGCATACCCTGATGGTGTCAGGCATCCATCTCGTCTTCGGAAGCCAGGGTTCGCACCAATTCCAGAATCCGTCGACGGACCCGTGAATCCTTGATGCGCGAGAACGAATCCGCGAGCGAAACGCCATCCGAACTTTGGATAAAGTCGTAAACGATCGGCGTTTGATCATTTTCGGCCAAGCCTGTCTCAGCCGTTTTGTCACCCAAGCCTTCAAAGAAAAATTGAACCGGCACTTCCAGCACACGAGAAAGTCGGTAGAGCCGCGATGCGCCGACACGATTGGCGCCGCGTTCGTATTTTTGCACCTGCTGAAAGGTCACGCCGAGCTCATCGCCAAGTTTTTCCTGACTCATTTTCATCAATTGACGACGCAGACGAACACGAGATCCAACATGTTGATCAATCGGGTTTGGGCCGCGAGGGTTAGCCTTGGGCATCTCTAATCCTTGATATGAGCGTTCATTCAGTATCGCTACACCTCTGATAACACAACCAGCAGGTGGTGATGCTACTATTTTCAGACAAGCGCTGTGAATTGAATTATTCGTGTTCGCCAAACCGGCGCATGCCGAAAATTCCTGCAAAAATGCCGAGGCAAATCATCCAAAAAGGCAAATCACCCCAACGCACATAGGGTGTCGCATTGATGGATAGCGGCAACGAGACGTCGTGCGCACCTTCGTCCAGGCGATCGATGCTCACGGGCATTCGACCAAACGGGTCAATGACACCGGAAATGCCTCTTACCGCCGTGCGCACCATCGGCAATCCGGTTTCAATGGACCGGTATCGCGACTGGATCAGATGCTGCGCAGGGCCACTGGTTTCCCCAAACCAAGCATCATTCGACAAATTAAAGAGCCAGTCAGGGCGCTCCGGAGCACCTTGCAGGTAATTTGGAAAAATGGCCTCATAGCAAATCAACGGCAACATGGTTCCCGCAGATCCGGTATCCATGACTTGTTGTCCGGATCCCGCGGTAAATTGCTGTCTCGCAAAGTCGCTGAAACCCGCCGCGTCGATCAGGGCAGCAAACGGGATAAACTCACCAAAGGGCACAAGAAGTGCTTTGTCATATTGTGAAAAACGGGGAGTCAAACCATCGAAATTCATCACAGTCAGTGAATTGTAGAAAACAAATTCATCGTCTTGTTCCGGCACGGCAACTGCCCGATTCACGCCGGCGAGCAAGAGTGTCTCTGGTGGCAAAGCCTCATCGATCAAGTTGAGTGTTTCCGCGTGGCGCAGGACAGAATAACTTGGCAAGGCCCCTTCTGCCCATAAGACATGCGACACGTCTTCAATGCCCGGCTGCCCCGTCAAATCGAGATAACGCTCGCGTGCCAGATAGAATCCCCCGGGGCCCCATTTTTCTTCTTGCGTCAACGCCAGTTGAACAATGCGCATCGTCACATCGTCTCGTACCGGGGAGGGGCCGCTTGGGATGCGCGCGCTGCCGGTCGCGATCAAAATCGTCAGGATAATCATCCCGGCCAGCGGCGGAAACAGCCGCGTGACCGGGCTGCAACGCCCGACAGCCACCGCCGGAGACGCCAGTATCAAAATCGTCAAAAGCGATAGACCATACACTCCGAACCAGGACGCCGCCTGGCTGACCGCTCCGCCGGCAGGCCACGCATACGCCGGCATATTCCATGGCAAGCCCGAAAACAGATGCGCACGAATCCACTCAAACAGCGCAATCGACGCCGCAAAACCCAGAATTCGCCACTCGGATCGATGCCCCAGCGCCTTGTACAAAACCATGGCACCGCCCCAATACAGCGCCAGGAAGCCCGAAAAGAGCGGCAAGACCAAAGGAATAAGCGGAACGTATTCTGGGCCGCGGGTAATGAACGCAAAGCTCAGCCAGAATGTTCCTGCCAAAAAATACCCGAACCCAAACATGAAGCCGCGGAAAAAAGCCGCCTTGAGATTTTTTCCTGTTCCATGAGCGCGATCTACCGACCACATCAAGAGTATTAGTCCAACCGACAATAATGGCCAGAAGTGATACGGAGCCATGGCCAGCGCGCTGACCGCTCCGGCGATGCATAAAAGCAGGGCCGCGCGCCACCCGCTTAGCGCGCCAATCATCGCCCTTAGTTTCCACGGCGCAAACCAGGGGGCGGTGCTCACGAACGCGGACGCTTTACGGTTTTTGGTTTGTCGGTATCGGCCTTGCCTGCAGCTCTTACCCGCATCCGTTTGATCCGGCGGGGGTCCGCCTCCAGAACCTCAAACTCATAGCCCTTGGCATGACGAATAACCTCGCCGCGCTCGGGAATACGGCCCGCAATCGTGAAGATCAGCCCGCCGAGTGTGTCGACATCCTCATCTTCATCGGGTGCCGCTATTTCTTCACCCACAACTTTTTCAAACGCATCAATGGTAGCGCGGGCCTCAACATCCCACACGCCCTGACCACGCGTGCTGATCGCCGGCGCGTCTTCGTCATCATGCTCGTCCTCGATATCACCGACGATGGGCTCAATCAGATCTTCAAGCGTCACCATGCCATCCGTGCCGCCATATTCATCGACTACCAGAGCCAGATGTATGCGTCGCGCCTGCATACGCCGCAGCAACGCCGCAGCGCTCATTGATGGCGGTGTAAACAGGAGGGGGCGGCCGATTTTAGTCAGCACTTCTTGTTCTGACCAACCGTCTGGTCGGCCACCGTTTTCATCTGGCTTGAGGTAATGGATCACGTCACGAATATGCGCGACGGCGACTGGGTCATCGAGCGAATCTCGATAGATCGGCAAGCGCGAATGTGCCGCATCCGCAAACACTTCAGCCAACTCACCTAGCGGCGTCGAGACTTCAACACCAATCACATCCGCACGCGGCACCATGACGTCCGCCACACGAAGTTGGTCCAGCGCATTGGCCTCGATCGGCAAGGGCAATGCTCCAGCGGCGGAGCTCACCCCTGAAACACTTGAAACGCCGGATGTCCGGTCAAATAGCTTTCGCCACCACACACGTGATTTCGCAGCACCAGAGTTAGAAGCTTCACTCATGCCCGACCCGGTTCTTGGGTGTCAGGTTTGGCGACATCATTCCCATCTTCATCATCAGTATTCATCGTATAGGGATTAGCCACCCCAAGTCGGGACAAGGCCCGACACTCAATGGCTTCCATTATCTCCGCTTCTTCATCAGCCTGGTGATCATAGCCTTGTAAATGCAAAAATCCATGGATGATGAGATGTCGCAAATGGTCCGCGACAGAACAAGCCTTGTTCGCGGCCTCGCATTCAACCACGCCCCAGGCCAGTGCAATGTCGCCGAGATGGTTCTCGACATTGGCCGCCGCAGGAAATGACAACACATTGGTCGGACCGGTCTTGCCTCGAAATTGTTCGTTCATGGATGCAACACTGGCATCATCTGTCAGCAGGATCGCGATCACACCGGCGCGTGCATTGGGCAATTCGGCCGCCGCCGCCGCGACAGCTTGCTCTGCCAATACGGCCTTACCGGCCAGCTGAGTCCAGGATTCTTCTTCTACAATCACGTCTACGGCAAGCATGGGATTAGCTACCGCTCTTGCGAGCCGCGTCGTGCTCGTAAGCCTCAACGATACGGCCAACCAAATCGTGCCGAACCACATCAGCGCGGGAGAAACGAACGATCGAAACACCCTTTGTTCCAGATAATATGTCCAAAGCATGTGGCAGACCTGATGGATCCCGCGGATTCAGGTCACACTGACTTGGATCGCCGGTCACAGCCATCCGCGACCCTTCGCCCAGACGCGTCAGAACCATCTGCATCTGTGCGCGCGACGTATTTTGTGCTTCATCGACAATCACAAACGCTCGATTCAGTGTGCGCCCGCGCATAAAAGCGATCGGAGCGACTTCAATACGGCCATCTTCACGCATACGTTCCAATTGGGTCCGTCCTAGCGTATCTGCCAGCGCATCCCAAACAGGCAACAGATACGGGTCGACCTTCTCATTGAGGTCGCCCGGAAGAAACCCAAGTTTCTCACCAGCCTCAACGGCCGGCCGGGTAATGATCAGTTTTTCAAACTTGCGCTGTACGAGCAACGCAGCACCATAAGCCACTGCAAGCAGGGTTTTGCCGGTCCCTGCGGGCCCAACACCAAATATTAGATCGTAATTTTCGGAATCTTTCAGGGCGCGAACATAGTCGCGCTGTCCCTCGGTTCGAGCGATCAAGCTGGATCCGCGTGGCACCCGAATAACACCGTCACCGTCCGCAGACGCCTCGCTGACATCACGCATGCGCATAACACCGCGGACAGCGGCCTCATCACACGTCAAACCGTGTTCCAGGTTTGCATACAGTCTTTTGAGCACGCGCTTGGCGTCATCTCGGGCACCGGTTTGGTTGGCCGAAATAACCACCTGCCCGCCACCGGGAGCACTCAGCTTCACACCAAGCTCTTCCTCGATCATCATCAAGAACCTGTCGCCCGCGCCCGCCATCGCGCGCAAACGGTCAACATCGTCGAAATGCAGGGTCTCTGAAGCTTGTTTTTTCGGCTTGGCCGCGCGGGCCTTCGGTGAGGGTCTGGATCCGGTCATGAATCGACTGTAGCCGGTAAAACCAAAGAACCCGTCAAGGCATTCCGCGTTACAGATTCAATCGCCACATGCCCGATCTGCCCGATCAACTCGGCCGGCCCTTGAACATGCACGGATTGCAGGTAGGGCGAACGACCATGAAGCTGTCCCTCAAGGCGCCCCGCTTTTTCAAACAGGACAGGCAGGGTTTGCCCGGTTTGCGCCTGATTGAAGGCCGTTTGCTGATCATCCAGCAACAGTTTCAGCGCCTGCAAGCGCTCACCCTTTACGCCCTCATCCACCTGATTGACCATCGCCGCGCCGGGCGTGCCCGGGCGACGTGAATATTTAAAGGAATAGGCGGTGGCATAGCCGATTTCGCGCACGCATTTCATCGTTGCTTCGAAATCCTCATCTCGTTCGCCGGGAAATCCGACAATAAAATCGCCCGAAATCGCAATGTCCGGCCGGGCATCACGTACACGACCGATCAGATCAACATATTCCGCATAAGTATGCTGACGGTTCATCGCCTTGAGAATTTTGTCGGATCCCACCTGGATCGGCAGGTGCAGATACGGCATCAGCTTTTCTTCATCACGGTGGGCCGCGATGAGATCATCGCCCATATCTCGTGGATGGCTGGTCGTATAGCGCAGGCGGTAAATACCACCGATCAACGCCAAATGACGTAGCAATTGGGCCAGACCCCAGGGGCCATCCGCCTCACGGCCGGCAGGCGGCTCACCATGATAGGCATTTACATTCTGCCCGAGAAGGGTGACTTCGCGCACACCCATAGCGGCAAGACCACGAATTTCCGCGACCAGCTGATCAACAGGACGGGACCATTCCGCGCCGCGCGTATAGGGAACAACACAGAAGGTACAAAACTTGTCGCAACCTTCCTGCACAGTCACAAACGCTGAATATCCATCGACCTGTCGCGCTGCTGGCAATTTGTCGAATTTATCTTCGACAACAAACTCCGTATCCAGCGCTTCGCCCTTGGCGCGCGCGGCTCGGGCGATCAGCTCGGGAAGCTTGTGATAAGTTTGTGGGCCAACAACGAGATCCACCACCGGCGCGCGTTTCATGATTTCAGCGCCCTCCGCCTGGGCGACACACCCGGCGACGGCAATCGTCATCTGATCGCCGGACTCAAGTCTGGCTTCCTTGAGCGGCCGTAATCGGCCCAGCTCGGAATAGACTTTCTCCGCCGCCTTCTCGCGAATATGGCAGGTATTTAAAATAACCAGGTCCGACCCTTCGGGCGTCTCCGAAGATTCATAGCCAAGCGGCGTCAGCACGTCTTTCATCCGTTCGGAATCATAGACATTCATCTGGCAGCCATAGGTCTTGATAAAAAGGCGTTTACGCGTCGAGCTCATGCGATGTGCGCGGTTTTTGACCTGCGCTCCTGTTCAGATCGGAACCGTCCGAGTGTGCAAGCGAGGCGTTATGGGCAAAAACGGCGGACTCTTCAAGCGTGCTGGTGCTGGATTTATTGCGCGGGCGAGCGAACCTTGTCTTGTCGGCGGGCAGAAAGGGCAACCACAAGCCCGATCGAACCAAGCCCCGCGGCAAGCAAAAACGCCGCCCCCGGCAATTCCAGTGGTGTATTTTCCGACGTGAAAAATTGGAAAACACGCGGCATGATCTGCGGACCAATCATCATCGACAGCCCTTGGAGGCTCGTGATCGCACCCTGCAACTCACCTTGCGCGTCAGCGGAAACCCGCCGGGTCATGACGGCTTGCAGGGCAGGCTGCCCCAAGCCACCCAGCGCCCCAATAATGATGACCAGATAAACCATCCAAGCCTGTGTCACTAGACCATATCCGACATAGGCGAGAACCGTCACCGACAGCGCAAACATAATCACGCGCCATTCACCAAACTTGGGTACCGCGACGCGTGTCAGCCCACCCTGCACCAGAGCGGTCATCAAACCGACAGCGCCCAAGGAGAAGCCGATCTCCTGCTTGCTCCAGCCAAACCTGAATTCTCCGAAATACGACCAGGTTGATGGGAAAACCGAGTGCGCCAGCATGATGACAAACAAGCCGCTGAGCAAAACATAGACAACCGGATGTTTGCGGATCTGCATCAGAGCGCCAAATGGATTGGCCCGGCGCAATTCAAATTTTCGGCGGTTTTCAACCGGCAAGGACTCCGGGAGCACGATAAAGCCATAGATGAAGTTCAGCCCCGCCAGCGCCGCAGCCGCAAAAAACGGTGCCCGCGGGCCAAAAGTTTCGCCCAAAATTCCGCCGGCGACAGGTCCCAAAATAAACCCAAGCCCGAATGCCGCGCCGATCATTCCAAAATTCGCGGCCCGGTTTTCATCATTCGATATGTCCGCGATATAGGCACTGGCTGTTGTGTAACTGGCCCCGAAAATCCCGGATATCGCGCGACCGATAAATAAAACGAGGAAAGAGCCTGAAAACCCCATGATCAGATAGTCGAGCGTGAAGCCAGCCAACGCGATCAACAAAATAGGCTTGCGCCCAAATCTGTCAGACAATCCACCGACAATCGGAGCGAAAACAAACTGCATCCCCGCATACAGCGTCATCAGCCAGCCGCCCATCACAGCCGCATTGGGTGCATCCTGACCGGTTAGTCCCTTAATCAGGTCCGGCATGACCGGAATGATCAGGCCAAAACCGATCATGTCGATCAGCACGGTGATGAAAATGAACATCATCGCGTGCTTGCCGGGTTGGCGCACAGGCATGGCTCGTCCTTGGATCGGAATAATTTTGTGTAGGCTATCGTTGTTCGTTTGCTAAATCCCGCGGGAATGCAGCACGTCGCAAATTTGCCAAAAAATTGTCTTGTAAATTAGTCTTTGGCGTCCTCAAGCGGGACACCGTAAAGTTCGAGCCTGTGATCCATCAATTTGAAACCCAGCTTGCGCGCGATAGCGACTTGCAAGGCTTCGATTTCTTCATTGACGAACTCAATGACCTCTCCGGACTTTAGATCGATCAAATGGTCATGATGATCATCACCGGCCTCTTCATAGCGCGAACGCCCGTCGCGGAAATCGTGGCGTTCAATAATCGCAGCGTCTTCAAAAAGCCGAACGGTGCGGTAAACGGTCGCCAGAGATATCCGCGGATCTTCGGCCGAAGCGCGCCGGTGTAATTCCTCGGCATCGGGATGGTCCGTTGATGACGACAGCACACGCGCAATAACGCGACGCTGCTCAGTCATTCGCAGACCCTTTTCAATGCAAAGCTTCTCGATGCGATCTGGCATTCTCATTCCCCCGCTAGGCGAATTGAGTGATAGGCGCTCACGACCGGTTTTGTCCATCTTTGGTCAGCGCTTTTTCCAGCATTAGCGCATCACTACCATCGACATAATAGGCCGGTCGATGTCCAATTTCCGAGTAACCCGCTCGGAAATACAGTTTCTGTGCAGCCTTGTTATTTACCGAGACCTCCAGAAACATGCGCAACACGCCGCGTTCTCGCGCGAGGCATTCGGCGTGCTCCAAAAGGTGATGTGCATATCCTAGGCCCCGCTGGTCGGGCACCACACAAATCGTCAAAATTTCCGCCTCATCCGCCGCACAGCGAATAAGCGCCATCCCGAGGCCAGCTTTCTCCCCCCGGCAAAGCAGTCCGACGCTTGAGGGTAGTAATAAGAGGGATGTTAAAGCTTTTTCATTCCACGGATGGTCAAAACAGATCGCATGAATCTCAGCCATTATTCCGGCACTTTGCGCGGAAACGATTTCCGGTCGACCGTCGCTCAAACCGAGACCCCACCGGGCAGTTTCGCATCCGGTGGTCGGGCATAAAATGGGTGCGGCGGATGGGTTGCAGTCACCGCAGTGCCAGCGAGATCCAAAACCTTCAAAAGATCCAGTTCGCGAATGCCACTATCGACCAATCCGGCGTCCGACAGGAATTCTGCTCCGCTGCCTCCAAGGAGCCCATTATCGCCGAGTCGATCGGTGACATGACTGAGCGCCTCGGAAACCGGCAATGTCTGCGGCTCGTCGAGTAGTGCTGGGCCCCAGCATTTGACGATAACCTCCCCCCGCTTGGCGTCATGGATAGCCGCGAACGGAAGGTTGGGCTCGCTGAGCTCACGCAATTGCGCGCCCCAAACATCCAGATTGCCAATGCCAACCGCCGGGACGCCCGCGACGAGCGCTAACCCGCGGATAAAAGCGACCCCAACTCGTGTGCCGGCAAAGCTGCCTGGCCCGGTGGTGGTCGCCAGATCGGTCAGTGTTTTCGGGTCGACACCCGCCTCGCCCAGGACGCGTCTCACCATCGGAGCCAGGTATTCCGCATGCCCCCGGCCAATCACATCGGTAACACAGACATCCGCCTGCCCAGTCACCCGCAGCGCGACAGAGCAGTTGGAACCGGTTGTATCAATGGCAAGGAGGCGCATGGCTCAATCAGATAATGCTGGCCGCTTCGTCGAAATCCAGGCGCGGCAGTCGAGGGAAAAGGTTTGTGGTCGTGCCATAGCCCAGATTGATCAAAATGTCAGATTTCCAGTTTGTTCGTTCAGGGTCATTGGCGAAAAACTCCGCATCAACACCCGCCGGGTCAAAGCCCGTCATCGCCCCACTATCAACACCCAGAGCGCGCGCGGCAAGGATCAAATAGGCCGCCTGCAGCACGGCATTTCTTTTGCCATTGCTGAGCGTCGATTCCGGGGCGGTAAACCATTCTCGCGCACCGGGATTATGCGGCATAAGTTGGGGCACCTTGTCGTAAAACTTGCTGTCCCACGCCAGAATGACCGTCACTGGCGCCTTCATAGTCTTGTCGGTATTGCCCTCGGAAAGATGCGGTTTCAGGCGTGCCTTGGCGTCAGCCGATTGAACAAACATAAACCGGGCCGGCGATGAATTGGCGCTGGTTGGTCCCATTTTCAAAATATCGTAAATCCCGCGCAACGTCTCTTCCGGGATCGGGCGCGCATCAAAATCGTTATAAGTGCGTGCTTCGGTGAAAAGTTGGGCGATCACTGAGGCATCAATAGCGGTATTGCCCGTAGGCTTGGTTGTCAGTTCGGCAGACATGATAATTTCTCGCAATAAGACCGGGCGCCGCAGCGATATGCCAGCAACGCGTCAAGCCAACTAAATAGGGACTTCCAGCGCCGAAGGGAATTTCCGTTCTGGAATAACTGTCTGCGGGCTACTCGACCGCCTCAACAGACGTCACTTCAGGGATGTAGTGCTTGAGCAAATTCTCAATGCCAGACTTCAACGTCATGGTGGCCGACGGGCACCCCGCACAGGCCCCGCGCATCTTCAGCCGCACGACACCACTATCGGCGATAAATGAATGAAACAGAATGTCGCCGCCATCCTGGGCGACCGCAGGTCGAATGCGCGAGTCAATCAGCTCAATGATTTCCTTCACCACACCCTCAGCCTCGCCCGCATCCACAGCATGTCCACTCTGGGTTTCTCCCTCACCCAAGATCGGCCGACCCGACTGCAGACCATCCATGATCGCGCCCAGTAGAAACGGCTTGATATGCTCCCAGTCAATCTCATCAGATTTGGTGATCGAGATAAAATCTTCACCAAAAAAAACTGTTTGAACGCCTTCAATCACAAACAGGTCGGCCGCCATGGGTGCGTGTTGTGTGTCGTCTGCACTCTCAAATTCGCGCGGGCCATCCGGTGCAATCGGCTGCCCGGGAAGAAATTTCATCGTATTAGGGTTTGGTGTTGCTTCAGTCTGGATAAACATGATTGGGCTCCTTGGGTCTCAATTGGCGCGCAATTGACACCGGTTCAAGCTCTCATGCTGTGAGAGATCACGTCAGCGCATCAATTTCTGCGGTATCCATATCCCCAGGCACGACGGTCACAGGAACCGCGCGACCCGCAAACAACCCCTTGCCGCGGGCCAATGATGACACCAACGGCCCTGGCCCTTCGCTCGATGGAGATGCGGCCAGGATCAGCAGCGAAATCAGCGGGTCCTCTTCCAGTAATTTAGCCAAAACAGTCTGATGCTGCCCCTCGCGCAACAATAATTCGGGGTCCATCCCGGTTATTGCCCGGGCATCTGCAGCCATTGAGTCCAACGTCGCCGCCGCCGCGGATTCGGCATCGCGCTTGACGGCCTCGGCAACGCCAATCCAATGATTAAAGTCGCCGGGCTCCAATGTTGCCAGAATGCTGACGGTCGCACCGGTTGCCATCGCGCGACGCGCCGCAAAATACAGTGCCTTTCGGCATTCCGGACTTTCGTCCGCCACAACAAGGAATTTTCTGATGCGATCGGGCATGTCCTGCAAACTCTCGCTGCTTCGGGGCGACTCATCCAGCAATGGATGCTAATCACCGTCTAAATTGGGGACGCTTATGACAAACACACCACATATGGACCGGCGCACAATGAACCAGCCTCGCTTCGCTTATAGCGTGGCCAACGGATTCCTCAACCGCCACGACGAAAATGATGAAATATCAGCGCGGTTGGCCCTCGACGAGATTCAGCAAATTCGCCTGACCCAGCAAAAGGCCTTCCAGTCTGTCCAGATTGTTTGCCACGTCATGGACTCGGAAGGCGAGATTTTCAGCTTTGGCTCCATGACCGCCATTGGGCCGTCATCCTGGGATTCCAGCATCGAGACCTTCATGCCGTTGCTGATTGCCTTACACAAGGCGCTCGAGCCCCGCTCTGATACCGTGGATTATCAAGAAGGCAGCGGGCCGCGTACGCTCGCCGGACTCGCCGCGGCAGGCAGTGCTCTATTGATGATCGGTGGCTGGTTTTTCTATGAATTCGCGATCGTGAATTCCGAGCCGGGCGGATACTTCTTATTACCCGTCTTGGCAGCAGGCATCTGGCTTTTGAGCCTGTCCTTTACGGCCGCGTCAAAACCATATGACCCAGGCGTTTACCGGAAGGCTTAAAAATCCGTGGGCAAACCCGGCGCGATCGACTGAACCTGAAATTCCAGCTCAATCCCTCCAGCGCGTTCAAACACAAGCACGCCGGAAACCGTATCGCCTTCGGCAACCGAAGGCAGACCGTGCACCATCAAATGCCGCCCGCCAGGTGCGAAAATCAGCGGCGCACCGGCCACCAGATCCTGGGCCTCAATCGGACGCATCTGCATCATGCCATTGTCCGCAATCGTATGCCCGTGCAACTCGGTTGAACTGGCACCTGCAATCCGGGCAGAAACCAGCCGGTCTGCGCTTCCTTCCGCCAAATACAGCGTAAAATACGCCGCAGTGACATCCCGGCCAGCTGGATGTGGTCGTATCCAGGCCATGCGAACATCAATGACCGGCATCACCCCATCATCAACCAGATGTGTTGGCGCTGCGGCCATCTCTTCGTGCGCGTTGTGCGGCTCGCTGCCACATGCCGCCAGCATCAGGCAGACCATCAAAACCAGTACACGCATAACACTCTCCTCAATTAGCCTGCATGCTGTTCCAACAAACCAAACAGCGCCATGAGACAAATTGACTAACCCCAGAAACCGACCAGCTTGCGCGCTTCAGCGACAACCGGCTCCGCCACTTCGGAAGCCTGTTCCGCACCGGCAGCCAACACGCGGTCAATCTCAGCCTTATCACCAATCAGTCGGCGATATTCATCGGAAATGGGTGCCAAATATTGCACAGCCACATCGGCCAGCGCCGGCTTGAACTTACCAAAACCTTCGCCACCAAACTCACCCAATACATCCGCTTTGGAGGTGCCCGTCAGCGCCGCGTAAATACCGACGAGATTTGAGGCCTCAGGCCGCTTGTCCAATTCCTCAACCGTTGCAGGGAGCGGTTCCGGGTCGGTCTTGGCTTTCTTGATTTTCTTGGCGATCTTGTCGGCGTCATCATCCAGATTGATGCGCGAATTATCCGACACATCCGATTTAGACATTTTAGCCGAACCATCCCGGAGGCTCATAATCCGTGCGCCCGGCCCCTGGATCACAGGCTCCGTCGTCGGGAAGATCGCTTCGCCCTTGCCGTAATCCCGATTGAAGCGCGCGGCAATATCGCGACATAGTTCCAAATGCTGCTTCTGATCTTCGCCCACAGGCACGTGTGTGGCCTTGTAAACTAGGATGTCCGCGGCTTGCAAAACGGGGTAAGTGAACAGGCCAACAGAAGCGCGCTCCTTGTCCTTGCCGGCCTTGTCCTTGAATTGTGTCATCCGCTCCAACCAACCCAGCCGAGCCACACAGTTAAAAATCCACGCCAACTCCGCATGGGCCTTCACAGCACTCTGCGCAAAAATCGCACTTTTGGACGGGTCAACACCTGATGCGATATATGCCGCCGCCGCAGACCGCACAGAATCTGGCAACAGGGCCGGGTCGTGCGGCATGGTGATCGCATGCATGTCCACAACGCAATAAAAACAATCCCAGGCACCATCATCCTGCAGGGATACCCAATTTTTCAGGGCACCCAGATAATTTCCAAGATGCAATTGCCCGGTGGGCTGCATGCCGGAAAGCACACGCTGGGGACCGCTATAGTCGGCAGGAGTCTGGCTCATCGATACGCCTCTGGTGGAAGGAGGAAAATAGGAGACACGCTCTTACCCGCGCCGGAGATTAGGCTCAAGTCTGCGGCGCAAGAAATGGCTTAGGATCGTTTCAGCGCTTGGCGAATTTCAGAGGGCTTTAGTGCACCGGTCACCAGCGCCAGAGCGCAATAGGTGATCCCGCCAATTCCCGTCAAAACAAGCAGGGCGAGCAATCTCGAGCCAAAAGCGAGCTCCGTCAGCACATCTGAGTATTGAGCCCCGTAACCAACAACAACAGCCATTCCAACCGCCGACACCAATATCCGCGGGCCCCGCGACTTCAACCGTTCATCGATGATCAGCCCGCCCGAGGCAACAACACCCCGCAACAATAAGAGCGCATTGACCCATCCCGCCACTGAAGTTGCCGCCGCCAACCCGACATGACCGAGATTTGGCCAATATTGTCGAACCAACCAAAAAGCTCCCACGCCCAAGACGACATTGATGATCATCGATATTCCGGCAAACCGCATCGGTGTTGCCGTATCCTCCCGCGCGAAATAGGACGGTGACAAGACTTTAATCATCACAAAGGCTGGCAAGCCCAGAGCAAATGCCAACACCGCAAACGCAACCCCGCGGGCGTGTTCGATGGTGAATTCAGCTCGCATGAACAGACCTTCCGCGAGGAAATTCGGCATGACAGCCAGTGCCGCGGCAGCGGGAAGTGTTAGTGCCATGGAAATCTCCACGGCGCGGTTCATGGCATTCGCCGCCCCTTGCGTATCATTCGCGCGGATCCGCTTTGTCAGCATCGGCAGCAGAGCAACGCCCATGGCGATTCCGATTACACCCAGCGGTAATTGGTAAAGCCGGTCGGCGTAATACAACAGCGAAACCGCTCCATCTTGGAAAGATGCGACGATCTGACTGATCGTAATATTAATCTGTGTCACGCCGGCCGCGACCGCCCCCGGCACACCGAGCACAATCAAACGCTTCACACCCGGTGTCAGTTTCGGAAAACCAAGCTTGAGCTTCACACCGGCACGCCGGGCGGCCCAAAACAACATAAGCGCCTGTAAGACCCCTGACGCCGTCACACCGATCGAAATATTTCGCCCCGTCAGAGCCTGGTCCAGAGGCGCCCAATATAGCAGGCTGATCAGCACGACATTGAGCAGGATTGGCGCACCTGCCGCGGCAGCAAACTTGTCTCGGGCGTTCAGCGCCCCGCCCACCATCGCTGTCAGTGACATCAAGAGCAGGTAAGGCATGGTGATCTGGGTAAACAGGACGGTTAGGCCGAATTTGTCGGGATCATCAAGAAACCCGGGTGCCATTAACCGCATCAGCCATGGCATCGCCAATTGTGACCCCACGACCAAGACGCCAAGCGTGACAATCAAAACAGAGAGCACGTCCGAGGCAAAATCATCCGCGGCTCCACCGCCTTCTTCCTCCATTCGCCGGGAATAAAGCGGGACAAAGGCAGCATTAAAAGCCCCCTCTGCAAACCAGCGCCGAAATAGATTTGGTATTCGCAGAGCCACCACAAACGCATCTGCCACAGGTCCAGCGCCAAGCGCGGCCGCCAGCAATATATCCCGCACAAAGCCCAGCACCCGGCTTCCCATGGTCATCGCACCGACCACCGCTGTGGAACGCAATAATCGCATGAATTTTCTACCTCAGCGCGCTGGCGCGGGCGCGGGCAATTCCGCGCTTGGCTGCTGTTTCATCGAGCTCGCTTTCACCTTGGGTAAACACTGCCAGAAGCCCATCGATCACGCGCGCTTTCAAGTGCTCATCTTCGAGCTTTTCACCCCTGACCGTGACATAAAACACATCGGTCGCACGTTCACCATAGCCATCGATCTGAGCTGAGATGAGGGACAATCTTTCGTCGGCCAAAACATCTGCGAGCTCGGCCATCAGGCCGGGTCGGTCCCGCCCCGTCGTTTCAATCACAGTTGCATATTCCGAAATGTCGTTAAAAATCGCGACGTGTGGAGTAACCGTAAAGGCCGCATCACGCTGTTTAAGCGTCAGTCGGCGGCGGCGTCGAACGGGTTTTTCGCCGAGCGCGACCTCCTTCAAGTGCTGCAACAAGCGTGTCATTTGGAAGTCGTCATCCGCCCCAAAAGGTTGTCCGGTCGCGTCCTGGACATGGAAGATATCAAAGACATGCTCCGACGAGGTTGTGGTAATGCTCGCCCCGACCACATCTGCGCGCATTTCCGCAATTGCAGCTGCCAGATCTGCGAATATCCGCTCGCGATCCGGAGCCCAGATCATAACCTCCGTTGCTGCACGACGTTTATCAACTCTTATGGCAGCTGACGGCAATAACTCATTCTCAAAGATTTGCCGGGCAAACGCCGCATGTCGAAAGCGGTCTTCCTCCGCAAACGCGGTCCAATAGGAATCTGGTACTTCCTCAATCCACCATTGGGCAAAATCGGGATTCACCCGTTCCATCCGATCCTTCAAAGAGGCGCGGGCCTTATCAGCGCGTTGCGCCAGGACTTCACCCGCATGATCAGTTTCATCGCCCTGCACATGGAGTAACGCCTCGGTCGAGCCATAAAGCTCCCGCATAAGCTGACCCTTCCAACCATTCCAAACACCCGGGCCAACAGCACGAATGTCGACAGTTGTCAGCAGGGTGAGCAGTCGCAATTTCTCCAGATTTCCAACAGCTTTCGCGAAATCACGAACTGTCTTGGGGTCGCCCAGGTCGCGCCGTTGGGCGGTGTCACTCATCAACAGATGCGTCTGCACAAGCCACGACACTAACTCGCACTCAGATTCATCAAGCCCCAGACGCCGGCACACAGACAAAGCCCGAATCGCTCCCTCATCGCATTGATCTCCGGAACCCTTGCCTGTGTCGTGCAATAAAATCGCCAGATGCAAAGCCCGCCGGTTCTTCACCAAAGGCGCGATAATTGTCGTCAACGGATGCATTTCAGGATGAAGCCCGTCCTCAATCTCACGCAGCCAGCCAACGGCCTGAAGTGTGTGCTCATCGACGGTATAATGGTGGTACATGTTGAACTGGGTACGCCCGACAATATCACCAAATTCCGGAATAAACTGGCCGAGCAAACCTGTCTCAGTCATCAAGCGCAATACCGCCATCGGAGCAGGCGAGTCTAGCAACACCGCAAAAAATGCCCGCGCTGCCCGTGGGTCGCTTCGATAGCCGTCATCGACATGATGCAGGGTTCGACCGACCCGCGCCATCGCCTCAGGGTGCAAATCCAACTGTCGCGACGATGCAATGTGGAAAAATTCCAACAATTGAACGGGGTCGTCGGTGATCTGCTTGGGGTGCGCGAAATCCAAACGTCCGTCTCGCAAAACGAATGCACCAATCTCCGGATCATCTGTCGCTTCTGATCCCGGCAAAAATCGTGCAAGCCCCTTCGGCTTCGCCTTCCAGGCATCCGCCTCCAACTTGGCGCAAACCAGGCGTGTGAGCCCGCCAACATCCATCGCTGTGCGAAAATAGCGCCCCATGAAACGCTCGACCGCACTCTCATCCGCACCGTCCTCATAACCCATTCGTTGGGCAATTTCGGGCTGCAAGTCGAAGCTCAGCCGGTCATTTTTTGATCCGGACAAATCGTGAAGGTGAAACCGAACCGTCCATAAAAAATCGTCCGCAGCGATATAGCGGTCCACATCCCCCAGCGACAGCAGCCGAGTACCCACCCAACGCTCAAACGCGTCGGCGCCATACAAGAACAGGGCAAGCCAGCGCATCAATTGCAAATCACGCAAACCGCCCTTTGCAGATTTCAGATTCGGCTCGACTGAGTATCGCGATCGCCCAGAATTTTCGATGCGCGCATCACGCTCGCGCAGCTTAGCCTCCACAAATTCAGTCTCGTGGCCCTTGACAATTTCCTGCCGAAACCGGCGCACCAGCTCTTCAGGCGCGTCACGATCACCGGCTACCGCTCGCAAACTCAGCAGCGCTGTTCGCTCCGACGCGTCTTTCTCAACCAGTTCGATAGTGTCTTGAATGGTGCGACAAGCGCCGCCGCCGACGTCGATTTTCAGATCCCACAGGGCGTAAAGCACGCGCTCCAAAAAGCGGTCCGTCTCCTCACTGCTCGTTCCGGGTTTGATGAACAGCAAATCTACATCCGAAGCCGGAGCCAGTTGTCCCGCGCCGAACCCGCCGGTCGCACACAAACTAACCCCACGAGATCCAACGAGATCCTCCGAAGCCATTGAATCGAAGAGGGCGTGCAGACAAACCCGCACTCCCTCGCACAATACTTGTGAAGCCACAGCGCCGCCGCCGGCTCCCTCCAGGCAGCCGCGCGCGCGCGCCTTGAACTTGTCCAGCTTTTTACGGATATGGGCCAGACCGGCCGCCCTGGCCGCTGGCGCATCCCAACCATCCGACGAGATTGCTGCCGCAATCTGTGAACGTAGCTTCAAGGCTTCAAGAGAGGCAGGAAGGGTCATCGTGGCAACAAATTACCTTTTCGCCCCGACATCGTCACGCTTTCTCTGCGATAGATTTCAGCGCGTAGAGTAATTCAAGGGCCTCACGCGGCGCCAACCCATCCGGGTCGATATCGGCGAGCCGCATTTCCACCGCCGAGGGACCACGCTCGACTGCCGGTTCCAACGCCGCAAAAAGCGGCAATTCAGCCAGTGCCGCCGCCGGCGCGCCCTCCGCTTCGAGCCGGTCCAGGATCACTTGCGCGCGTTTGATGGCCACGGGCGGCAACCCAGCCCGCCGCGCCACCTCAATACCGTAGGACCGGTCGGCAGCACCCGGTCCAACTTCATGCAGGAAGACCAGCTCACCCTTCCACTCACGTGCCTTCAAAGACCAATTGGCCGCGCCATCCATCTCATCGATCAGACGGGTCAACTCGTGATAATGCGTGGCAAACAAGGCCCGGCATTGATTGACGCCGTGCAAATGCTCCGCCGCAGACCAGGCAATCGACAAGCCATCAAAAGTTGACGTGCCGCGTCCAATCTCGTCCAGAATAACAAAGCTGCGCGCCGTCGCCTGATTGAGGATCGCCGCGGTTTCGATCATCTCCGCCATGAAGGTCGAGCGCCCACGCGCCAGATCATCCGCAGCACCCACACGAGAATACAAGCGGTCCGCAATACCAATATGCGCTGCTCGCGCCGGCACATGACAGCCCGATTGGGCCAACATCAACATCAGTGCATTCTGACGCAAATAGGTGGACTTACCGGCCATGTTCGGGCCCGTCACAAGCATCAAACGAGGTGCTGCTCCGCCAGCGCCGTCCAAGGCGCAATCATTCGGTGTAAACCGGCCCTCACCGCTTCGCTCCAGGGCAATTTCAACAACCGGGTGACGTCCACCCTCAACCGCAAATCGGCAACTCTCATCGATCACCGGCCGACACGCATCCGCCTCGACTGACCACTCCGCCAGAGCGGTCGCCACATCCAGCTCGGCCAAGGCGTGAGCCGAAGCGCGGATCGGCTCAGCTTGCGCCTCTACCCGGTCTCGCAAGCCGTTGAAAACATCAATCTCCATCGCCAGGGCACGTTCACCGGCACTGGAAATTTTGGCTTCAAGCTCAGCAAGTTCAGTCGTTGTGAAACGCACCGCATTGGCCATTGTTTGACGATGGATAAACGCCTCATTGCCCATCAGGGCATCGCCGTTTTTCGCCGTCACTTCGACAAAATAGCCCAACACATTATTGTGTTTGACCTTCAGCGCCGCCACGCCGCTCGCCTCGGCATAAGTTTGCTGCAGACCAGCGACCACACGCCGAGATTCATCACGCAATCCGCGGGTCTCATCCAGCTCCGGCCGCCAGCCCTCCGCAACGAATCCACCATCACGCGCCAGCAGGGGTGGTTCATCGATCACCGCCCGCTCAAGATCAGTCAGGAGCGCTGCCAGCTCCGGCTTGTCGTCGAGGGTCAGGGCTTCAATATTGCGCTGAATATTGAGGGGCGGAGCCGACAAGGGCGCACCCTGTACCGCTGATGCCAGTGCGGCGCCTTCCTCAAGCGCCGCCGACAACGCCTTCATATCGCGCGGCCCGCCTCGGCCAAGTAGCAACCTCGACAGAGCGCGTTCGGCATCGCCCGCCGCCCGCAATCGGTCGCGGCAAATGCGACGTGTGTCTGCTGAGGTGACGAAGAAACCGACCGCATCGAGCCGGGCATTAATCACCGCAATATCTGTCAGAGGGCGCCCCAATCGCTCGGCCAGACAGCGAGCACCCGGTGCCGTCACCGTCCGATCAATAGCATCCAGCAGCGATCCCTTTCGGGAGCCAGACAGGGTGCGATCAATTTCCAGACTGGCACGCGTCGCCGGGTCCACAGCCAAGACCGCGCCTTCGACAACCTGTCGGGGGGGCGAGAGTTTGGGAGACCCACCCGCCTGCGACAGGCACAAATAATCTAGCAGCGCCCCCAGCGCCGCGCGTTCCGCCTTCGAGAACACGCCAAACGCATCCAGCTCACGAACACCAAAATGTCCCTTCAGCTGGCGCTCGGCCGAAGCCGCATCAAACTTGGCACGCGGCAAAGGCGTGATGGTAGAGCGCGGTGCCAGCTCAGCACCGTCAGTATATTGCGCTTCTTCCAACAGTAGTTCCGCCGGATTCATGGCCGCCAGCTCGGCAGTGATGTTTGCTGGCGCGATCGCAGTCACTGCAAATTCACCCGTCGACATTTCTGCCCAGGCCAAAGCCGCCTCACCGGACGCCAGTCGGGCCAGCGCGGCAATACGGTTAGACACGCGTGGATCCAGAAGGGAATCTTCGGTCAGTGTACCCGGGGTGACCACACGCGTGATCGCGCGTCGGACCACCGATTTCGCCCCGCGAGCCTTGGCCGCCTTCGGGCTTTCCATCTGCTCGCCAACAGCGACCTTAAAGCCAGCCTTGATCAGGCGTGCCAGATACGCTTCCGCCGTTGCAGCCGGCACGCCGCACATTGGGATATCTTCGCCGGCATGCTGGCCACGCTTGGTAAGCGCAATATCAAGCGCCGCTGCCGCTCGCACCGCATCGTCGAAGAACAGCTCATAAAAATCGCCCATGCGATAAAACAGCAGCGCGTCCCCGGGTGCCTCGGCGCGCAGGGCGAGGAATTGCTCCATCATCGGAGTCGCCCCGTCTGGCGACGGAAATTCGCGGCTCATCGGGATAGGAAGTGTGGCGTGGGCATTCATGATATGGAACCGTGGCGAGGTTTCACCTTGCGTGCAAGGTGCGGATACGGCTAGAGCCCTACATAGCAGGGGAAAACCCCAATGAAGGCCCAATGAAGGCCCAATGAAGGACCGGCGAATATGAACGACAGAACCAGCAAGGTTGATGACGAGGAAGCCCTCGCCTTTCATAGTGACCCAACCCCTGGCAAAATCGCCCTACTGCCCACCAAACCCATGGCGACGCAGCGCGACCTGTCACTGGCCTATTCGCCCGGTGTCGCCGCCCCCGTCAAGGCCATCGCTGAAGATCCTGACGCGGTCTACGACTATACCTCCAAGGGAAATATGGTTGGTGTTGTCTCAAACGGGACGGCCATTCTTGGCCTCGGCAATCTGGGAGCCATGGCCTCCAAGCCGGTGATGGAGGGCAAGGCTGTCCTGTTCAAGCGCTTCTCGGACATCGATGCCATTGATATCGAGGTCGAGGAAGAAGACCCGGAGGCTTTTATCGAATGCGTCCGTCGCTTCGGCAACACCTTTGGCGGCATCAATCTGGAAGACATCAAGGGCCCGGAAAGCTTCATCATCGAGCAGCGCTTGCGCGAATTGCTCGACGTGCCTGTTTTCCATGACGATCAGCACGGCACCGCCATTATCTCCGCCGCCGGCATCATCAATGCCTGCCAGATCACCGGACGCCGCATCAAGGATCTCAAAGTGGTGGTCAATGGTGCCGGCGCCGCCGGCATTGCGGTGCTTGAACTGATCAAGGCCATGGGCGTGCAGAGCGAAAACGCGATCCTGTGCGACAGTCGCGGGGTCATCTGGCAGGGCCGTGAAGGGCTCAACCAGTGGAAGGCCGCCCATGCGGCAAACACCGACAAACGCACACTGGCCGAAGCTGTTAACGGCGCCGATTGCTTCCTCGGCCTGTCAGTCGCCGGAGCCTTGACACAGGACATGGTCCGCTCCATGGCCGATGAGCCGATCATTTTTGCCATGGCCAATCCGGATCCGGAAATCACCCCGGAGGACGCCCGCGCCGCCCGCGACGACGTGATCATCGCCACTGGGCGGTCCGACTATCCCAACCAGGTCAATAACGTTCTCGGGTTTCCCTATATTTTCCGTGGAGCCCTCGATGTCCGCGCACGCACGATCAATGAGGAAATGAAGATCGCGGCCGCCCATGCGCTGGCCGCTCTGGCGAAGGAAGATGTGCCCGACGAAGTGGCTGCTGCTTATCACGGCGCACGTCCGAGTTTCGGCAAGGATTACATCATCCCCTCACCCTTCGATCCGCGCCTGATCTCCTACGTGCCGCCTTATGTGGCCCAGGCCGCCATGGATACCGGTGTCGCCCGCAAACCAATCGCCGACATGACCGCCTACCGCGCCTCTCTTGCGCGCCGCCTCGACCCAACGGCCTCATTGCTGCAACGCATCCAGGGCGCAGTTATGGGTCAAGAGCGCCGCATCGTTTTTGCCGAGGGCGAAGAGCCGGCAGTGATCCGTGCCGCCTATCGCTTCCAGACTCAGGAATTGGGCCGCGCCATCCTTGTCGGACGCGAAGAAATCACCAAGGCCAATATGCGCCTGGTCGGCGTGCCGGAAGATGCCATTGAAGTCGTCAATGCACGGCTGTCAGAGCGCAATGCCGATTATTCCGACTTCCTCTACAAGCGCCTACAGCGCAAGGGTTATTTGCGCCGAGACGTTCAGCGCCTGGTTAATAATGATCGCAATGTCTTCTCCACCTGCATGGTCAAGATGGGCGATGCCGATGGTATGGTCACTGGTCTGACGCGAAACTATGACGCCGCCCTGAAAGATGTCAGCCTGGTCCTCGATCCGTCGGAGGGCGAGCGCGTTATGGGTATGTCGATTGCCCTGGCCAATAATCAGACTCTGTTTATCGCCGACACAAACGTCACCGAATTCCCCGACAGTGAGGCCCTCGCCGACATTGCCGAACAATCCGCCGCCGCCGCCAAGGGCTTTGGCTACACGCCACGCGTCGCCTTCCTGTCCTACTCAAATTTCGGCAATCCGTCAGGTACACGCACCGAGAAGCTGCAACGGGCTGTCCAGATACTGGAAAAGCGCGGTGTCGACTTTGAATTTGAGGGTGAGATGAATGTTGACGTCGCCCTCGACCCGGCTCACCGCTCTCTCTACCCGTTTTCGCGCCTTAAAGGCCCGGCAAACGTGCTGATCATGCCCGCCATCCACTCCGCCTCAATCGCCACAAAGCTATTGCGCGTCAGCGGCGGTGCCACGGTGCTTGGGCCAATGCTTCTAGGCTTTGAGCTGCCGGTCCAAATCGCCCGCCTCGGCGCGTCGGTCAGCGATATTACGACCCTGGCCGCCCTCGCCGCCTACGACCCGGAAAAACACGAAGTCGAAAAACACGAGGCGGGTTAGGCGTCAGGTTTCCGCCGGTTTGGATTCAAGCGAAACGGTCCCCTTGGCCGCATCGCTTCCGCGCGCCATCAAGAACATAATGAGCAAGGCCGTCGGCAGTGCGTAACCCGCAGTGACCAGAAAGAAATTCACATAACCCAGCGAATCCGCCATTACGCCAGAGAAGCCAGCGATGAATTTGTTGATGAAGGCATACAGCGAGGATAGCAGGGCATATTGCGTAGCCGCATTTACCGGATCGGTGAGAGATGACAAATACGCGATGAATGCGGTGCCGACAAAACCTGCTGCAACATTATCCGCACTAATCACAATTGCGAGCATTCCAACACTTTCCGATGTGCCGGTCGCTGCCAGCCAGGCGAACGCCGCATTCGTCGCGAACGTTATGAGTGCGCCAGCAAGCATGGCTCTAAGCACTCCAAATTTATAAGCAATCAGCCCACCCAAAAAACCGCCTGCGATTGTGGCGACCAGTCCAGGGCCACTCTGGATACCACCTACAATGGCCCGATCAAATCCAAGGTCTGAGTATAACGGGCTCGCCATAACGCCCATAGTGAAATCGCTCAGTCGGTAGAATGTAACCAGCAAAAAAACCGGAACAATCCATGCACCAAGTCGGACCCAAAATTGTTTGAATGGCTCAATAATTGCTGAACCAATTTGCGCGCCCAGCTTTACCGGTGCCTTCGGTTCAGCAGGGTGGCTTGGCTCTTTCACGAGCAGCACCAAGACAGCAACGACTCCCATCGCAGCCGCCATTACAAGGAATGACACCGTCCAGTTGCTCCATTCGGAAATGGCCAAGCCGAAGCCGGAGAAAAAGATCGCGCCTCGATACCCAAGAACATAGGCCGCGGCCATATTGGCCTGTTCGACCTGTGGTGCCGACTCAATTCGCCAAGCATCAATCGAAATGTCGAGTGTGGCACCCGAATAGGAAAGGATGAATGCACCGGCCAAAATCACTAAAAGTCCATTCGCCGGGTTAGAAAACGCAACGATAAACAGGCCTATGATCGTGCCCAAAATCGCCAACATCATCCAAGAGCGCCGCTTACCCAACGCATCGGTTAAGAAGGGAATTTTCATTCGGTCCACAATCGGCGCCCACATCCACTTCATGGCGTAGGAAAGTGTGATCCAGTAGAAAAACCCAATGGTGGAGCGCTCAATGCCTACGTCTCTTAGCCAGTAGGAAACCTTTGAAAATACCATCATGAGCGGCAAGCCTGAACCGAAACCCAAAATCAGCATCGCCAGCATGATCGGACGACCGTATGTGGCGAACGCATCCCGCCAGGCTTTTTTTCTAACTACATCCGCTTCAGCCATCGGGATACTCCGTAAAGGGGGTTGGATCTGGGGATAGAAACGACAAATCAGAGCGATGGTCGTGAATATTGGGAAAAGTGCTGCCGGTCGACAAATATCCTACGCGATGCTGGCCTGTTTTTCCGGGCCGCACAAGCGCAGCAGGGTATCGACCAAAAGGTCCGGGTCGACGGGTTTGCTGAGAAACTCGTCCATACCAGCTTCCAGACAGCGCTGCCGGTCAGCTTCGCTGGTATTGGCGGTCAAAGCGATGAGCGGAATATCGACGCCCGACAATCGCGCCAGCTCAGCCACATTCTTCCCGTCCATGCCCGGCATTCTCTGGTCCAGCAGGGCCGCATCAAATTGTTCCGTCTCGAGCGTCTGAATTGCGCGGGGCCCGGAATCCGCGACCGTGACTTGCGCACCAAGGCGCTCGAGTGTCTTGCGGGCAATCAGCGCATTAACCGGATCATCCTCGGCCACAAGGACATGTAGGCCCAGCAAGGCTTGTGTGGTCGTGTCTGGGTTGGGGTCGACCTCTGCGTCACCAACCGAATTCGCAGGGAGTTGCCCTGTGATCTGCTCAATCAAGGTTGAACGACGAATGGGCTTCACCATCCAACTCTGCACATGATCTGGCAATGCATCGATCGCATCATTTTTTTGACCGGGCGTAACCATCAACCAGACATGCGCGGCTCGACTGTCTCCGGCAACATCGCGCCAGGCATGATCAAGCAGCAGCTCACGCCCGGACGCGGCAGCGATATTCTCGCTATTATCGATATCAATTACATCGCCCCCGAGAGTCCGCAACTGATCGACGAGGGCTTGCCGAAGAACATCATTGCGGCTGGCCACTGCCAATTGTCGGCCGCGCAACGGACTCTGTTGCCAAGTCTCAATGACCGGTAATTCCAGAGTGACCCAGAAATTCGACCCGTGACCCAGTTCGCTCTCTAGCCCCATCGAGCTATTCATGGATTCCACAAGCCTTCGCACCATGGCCAATCCAAGGCCGGCTCCGCCTTCTGCGCCTTCCCGCTCAGCCGCACCGCGCTCGAAGTGCTCAAACAGCGTTTCCTGATCGGTTTGACTAATTCCCGGACCGGTATCGAGTACGGATATGGATAATCGCGGTATATCCTCCGGTCCCGGATTGTTCGCAATTTCGATCCGAATGCCGCCTCTCTGGGTAAATTTAACTGCATTGCCGATCAGGTTGAACAGGATTTGCTTGAGGCGCGCGGCGTCGCCAGTAATGCGAGCTGGGCATCCCGGGGCATATACGACCACGACCTCCAAGTCCTTCTCATGCGCTCTTGGAGCGGCAAGCTCGACCGTTTCCCGCACCATGGCCGCAACATCGATCTCGCCGGGACGCAATTGGAGCTTGCCCGCCTCGAGTTGGGAGAGATCGAGAATATCGTCAATCATCGTCAGTGCATGCTCAGTCGATGCAGCAATCGAGCGGACATAGTCCGCCTGGTCCGGCTCCAATTTGGTCGCCTTCAGGAGCCGGGACATTCCCATTGCGCCCGACAGGGGTGTTCTTAATTCATGTGTCACCGCGGCAAAAAACAATGCTTTCGCGCGTTGCGTTTCCGCCATGCTTTCGTGGGCTTCCCTTCGGGTCGTGACATCTCGCCCAACAGATATTACGCCGCCTCCATCGGGCAGCAAACATTCATCCCACTCGATCCATGCAGCCCCATTTACGGTTCGCATCAACATATCGTATTGGCGGCTTTCCTCTCGTGAACGCGGTGGGGCCATGGAAAACCATCGTCCCATCCAGTCCTCTTTCTGCCCCCCAAACGTTTCTAGAAATGCATGATTTACGTAACTGACACTTCCACTGGGCCCGCGGATCACCATCAGCTCTCGCGTTGCATCAAGCGCGATCTTGAGCAATTCAGCCGGGTCAGGCTCCGGAATACGAGACGTCGGTCGGGAAGATGTCATTATTAACGAGCTAGAAGATTCGAGTTAACGACTTGTCGCCAAAACAGAAGTTTTTGCCGGTAGGTGCATCGCGCTTCAGCGCGCCCCTTACGCTGTAAGCGCCGGCGCAAATCGCTCCCCACCTCGACGGGATGCAAGTGCCTCGGCGATATGCACACGCTGGACGGCTTCCGACCCCTCCAGGTCAGCCACGGTTCGGGCCACGCGCAATACACGATGATAACTCCGTGCCGTCAGAGCCATGGTTGTCGCCGCCTGATTCAGTAAAGTTTCACCCGCTCGATCCGGCTCGGCCACATGCGCCAGGATATCCGGCGGCAATTGTGCATTTAAATAGCCCCGGGCTTTTTGGGCGGCCCGCGCATTGGCCACGCGCTCTGAGGCCTCTTCACTGCCCTGATTTGGCGCTGGAAGCGCCAAATCCGCCGGCGTCACGGCTGGCACCTCAATGCGCAAATCAATCCGATCCATCATCGGTCCGGATATTCGCGCCTGGTAATCCGCGGCGCAGCGGGGTCCTCTACGACAGGATTGTCCATCCTGCCCGCCGCCACCGCAGCGACAGGGATTCATCGCAGCAATCAACTGAAACTGCGCATTATATGAAATATGAGCATTCGCGCGCGCAACTGTGATCGAGCCGGTTTCAAGGGGCTGACGAAGACTGTCGAGCACTTGTGGATGGAATTCCGGCAATTCATCCAGAAACAACACGCCATGATGCGCGAGCGAGGCTTCGCCGGGCTTGGCTTTCGTGCCGCCCCCCACCATGGCCGCCATTGAGGCGGAATGATGTGGCGAACGAAACGGTCGATCACGGGTCAACCGCCCCCGCTCCAGCAAACCGGCAACAGAGTGGATCATCGACACATCGAGTAATTCCTCGACTTCGAGGGGTGGCAATATCCCTGGCAATCGAGCGGCCAGCATCGATTTTCCCGATCCCGGTGGCCCAATGAACAAAAGATTGTGCTGCCCTGCTGCCGCAATTTCCAAGGCCCGTTTGGCACCCTCCTGCCCCTTAACCTGGTTGAGGTCTGTCACTCGATCGGTTTCGACGAGCTCGCCCGGAACAGGGCGGCTCAACACCTGACTTCCCTTGAAATGATTGATTAGCTGGATCAACGATGCCGGCGCGATGATCGGTAATTCACCCCCGGCCCAGGCGGCCTCGGGCCCGCTATCCTGTGGGCAAATCAAAGAAAGCCCGGCACTGCCCGCCGCGACCGCCGCCGGCAGTGCTCCGGGTGTCGGTGCCAGCGTGGCGTTGAGCCCCAATTCACCGAACGCCAGATGTTCCTCGGCGGCATCTTTTGGAATTATGCCCAGTTCCGCCATCAAGCTGATCGCGATCGGCAGGTCGAAATGCGATCCTTCCTTGGGACGATCCGCCGGTGCCAGATTAACAATCAATCGCTTCGACGGCAGAGACAATCCGATACACGCAAAGGCCGCGCGCACACGCTCCTTGCTCTCGGCCACCGCCTTGTCTGCCAAACCGACCACCGAAAAGATCGGCTGCGTTCCGCCCGCCGTCTGAACTTGAACGTCAACGACTTGGGCGCGAGCGCCCTCAAACGCGACCGATGCGGTTCGAGCTGCCATTATCGTGATCCTGCGTCATCACAATGGTGGTTCAAAACCGTGTGACGGCGCGAACGGCACGTTCAACCACAACGATATTCATTCACCATTCATTAACTATCTATTTGCATTGGCTTTTCCACAATTTGCAGAACAAACCAAAAACATAAGGCAAACAGATAATGAACGCTGTGATTTCGCACGTCAAGCGTGTGAATAACTTTTACGAAATTAGTCGTCGCTCAACCACGTCCCAAAACACAGAACAAGTATCAACACCAGAAAATCGCTTGAGCTCCTGAACACCCGTTGGGGACGTAACATTTATCTCGGTCAATCGACCGCCGATTACATCAATTCCGACCAATAAAAGATCACGGTCTTTTAACATAGGTCCGATTGCGTCACATATTTTCTTGTCTGCTGCATCAAGACTTGACGATTCAGCGACGCCTCCAACATGCATATTTGAACGGGTTTCGCCTTTTTGAGGGACACGGTTGATCGCTCCGACCGGGTCGCCATCAACCAGAAGTATGCGCTTATCGCCCTCACTGACCGCGGGAAGGAAGGCCTGGGCAATCACCGGCTCACGCGATTGAGCAAAGAACATTTCCAGCAAGGAGCTCAAATTTCCATCTCCCGGCTTCAGCCGGAAAACACCGGCTCCGCCATTCCCGTAAAGCGGCTTGATAATCGTATCCGGAAAGTCCTCACGAAATGCGCGAATAGCGGCTTCGTCACGGCTGATCAGCGTCGGCGGGATAATGTCCGGGAAGAGAAGCGGGATGATTTTTTCCGGACTTGACCGAACCCAGGCCGGGTCATTGAGCACCAGGGTCTGCCCCTTGAGTAATTCCAGCAAATGCGCAGCGGTTTGATAGGCCATGTCGAACGGTGGATCCTGACGCATCAGAACCACATCCACATCGTCGGCCAGATCCAGTAACACTTCATCGCCAAGCGTCGCGTGATCACCCTGAACATGCTTGACTGTCACCGGCCGCGCCCGCGCCGTTACGCGGCCTGCCAGCCAACTCAAATGCTCGGTCTGATAAACCCAAAGCTCAGCACCCCGGGCCTGCGCCTCTTCCATCATCGCAAATGTGGTGTCGCCATCCACATTGACGTCCTGGATCGGATCCATCTGGACCGCGACTCGCATTGTCATCTGACATTCTCCGAATTGGCGTTTCTTGTCTGCTTCAATTGGGTGCCAAATCACCCGGATCAAGGGCGGGGGTCGCCTCGCCACCACATGCGGCTGCGCGTCGTTCCCCGCGAGACGGCAACGTGCTTGTTGTACCGACAACCCTCACATAGCTGATCACTTCACCCACACCATCCACGAGAGATGCGTGTGTGCTGGCGCGCTCAAGCTCACCGCGCGTCCGGGCCAGGCCCAGCAAATACACTTTGCCGGCATAGGTCTCGACGTTGAAATTGACACTCCGAATACTGCGGTCCGTCAATAACCGGCCACGCACATTTTGGGTGATCCAAGCATCATTGGTTCGATTTCGAATACTGGCCGACGTCCCGACAAGCAATTCATTTGCCACGGCACGGACCGCGACAGACGACCATGCCAGGCATTCGGCCATCAAACTATCATCCTCACGCGGCACGGTACCGGTGAGCAATGCAATGCCTTCCGTCACCTCAACATCGACACCGCCCAGCGCATAGCCTTCATTGCGGATCATTGCCGATTTTATCGCCAGAGACGCGTTCACATCATCAAGTTCGCGGCCGATCGAGCGTTCTTCTTGCATGGTCGAGCAACCGGCCAATGCCAAGAGCAAAACCATGGTAGCGAACACTCGGATTGAGCCGTGAGCCCCTACCGATGCTGGGTTATTGAATTTACTCATCTTTTACTCCCGAAGCGGTGAGGTTTCACCAGGGTCGGCTCCAAATCGAATCAAGCGGCAATGCTGACGAATCTTTCTGTCCTGATACCCTTACGAGGGGATGAAGATTCTCCAAATAAGCGTGACGCGTTATAATAAGTCCTGCGCCCCGTATCCCTCGGGAATCCATGCGGCGCGCTCATGCACGGGCCATCGCCAGCCCGCAACCAGCACCATATCGTACCGAAAATGAAGATCGCTATAGCCAGAATATCGAGCCCGCCACAGCGAGGCGGATCGTATGATCCGATCCCTTTGCCGCTTCGTCAAAGAGTCGCGAGCCGACTCAATATTCGCTCGGGCCTTCACTTCGATAAAAACAAGGAACTCACCGCGCCGCATGACCAGGTCGATTTCGCCGGCAGCGGTGCGAGCTCGATGCTCAAGCAAGCGATACCCCTTAGCCCGCAACCACCAGATCGCAAAATACTCGGCCCAACGACCCCATAATTCTGCGCGTTTTCGCCTCCGCGTCACGCCTCGTCCTTGTCGGAGTGTTTGAGCGAGACCGCCCGAGCATACACGTCTCGTTTCGTCCAGCCCGAGGCATCCGCGACCCGGGCGGATGCCTCTTTCACGCGCAAATTGATCATCGCTTCACGCAGCGCAGCGTCTATGCGCGGATTGTCCCAGACATCCGGCGGCGCAGCGCCGATCACAATAACAACCTCGCCCTTCGGTGCGCCCGCCTCTGCATAATGTGCGGCCAATTCCTCCAGATTGCCGCGACGCGCTTCCTCGTAAAACTTTGTCAGCTCCCGGCAAACCGCTGCCGGGCGCGGGCCGAACACCTTGGCCATACTGGCCAGCGCAGCGGGAATCCGGGATGCGCCTTCATAGACAATCAGACTGCCAGGCACCCGTTCATATCGCTGCAACCAGGTCTCACGGGCCTGCGTTCGTGAGGGCGGGAAGCCTGCAAAAGTGAAACAGTCTGTGGGCAAACCCGCGATGCAAAGCGCCGTCAAC
>Ga0315338_1001027_pt1 | contig 42083 bp, 30 predicted proteins | sample ASW8metaG_FD_204518 | JGI IMG/M metagenome (GOLD analysis project Ga0315338, IMG submission 204518) | Ammonia-oxidizing marine archaeal communities from Monterey Bay, California, United States - ASW #8 | ecosystem: Environmental > Aquatic > Marine > Coastal | place: USA: California | collected... | reverse complement strand
AGCCGTCGCCGCAGCTGGCCGCCTCGCAGGTGTCGAGGCACGCATCCACGTTAGACTCGTTGGCGTCATCGCAGGCCTCGCCGGCATCCGTGACACCGTCACCGCAGACCGGCTCGGTGCAGTCGGCCCGGCATACATTGGGCGTCGTGTCGGAGTTCGCGTCGCCCGCGTCGCAGGCCTCCACGCCTTCTCGCACGAAGCCGTCGCCGCAGCTCGCGACCTCGCAGGTCGTCAGACAGAGGTCGGTCTCCGAGGCGTTGCCGTCATCGCACGACTCGCCCTCGTCGACGACACCGTCGCCACAGACGGCATCGCTGCAGTCGGTGCGACACGCGTTCGCCTCGGTATCGGAGTTGGCATCGCCCGCGTCGCAGGCCTCCACGTCTTCCTGCACGAAGCCGTCGCCGCAGCTCGCGACCTCGCACGTCGTCAGGCAGAGATCGGTCTGCGAAGCGTTGCCATCGTCGCAGATCTCACCGGCATCGACGACGCCGTCACCGCACGACGGCCCGGTGCAATCGGTGCGGCAGACATCGGGCTCGGTGTCGGAGTTGGCGGTGCCCGCGTCACAGGCCTCCACGTCTTCCTGCACGAAGCCGTCGCCGCAGCTCGCGACCTCGCAGGTCGTCAGACAGAGGTCGGCCTCCGAGGCGTTGCCGTCATCGCACGACTCGTCCTGGTCGACGATACCGTCGCCACATGCGGCCAGCGCACAGCTCATGCGGCAGCCGTCGGGCTCGGTGTCCGAGTTGGCGGCGCCCGCGTCACACTGCTCCACGCCGGCCTGCACGAAGCCATCGCCGCAGGTGGCGATCTCGCAGCTGGCGAGACAGACATCGGTCTGGGAAGCGTTGCCGTCGTCGCACTGCTCGCCGCTGTCGGCCACGCCGTCACCGCAGACGGGCACGACACAGTTGCTACGGCAGGCGTCCGGAAGCAGGTCGCTGTTGAGCGTGCTCGACGGTCCGAAGCGGCCGTCGCCGTCGTCACACTGCTCCACGCCGGCCTCGACGAAGCCGTCGCCGCAGCCGGCGCTCTCGCACGTATCGAGGCACGCATCGGTATTGACCGCATTGCCGTCGTCGCAGATCTCGCCCTGATCGGTCACACCGTCACCGCAGCCGGGCAGCTCGCAGCCCGTGCGGCAGGCGTCAGCCTCGGTGTCGGAGTTGGCCTCGCCGGCATCGCACTGCTCGACGCCCGCCTGCGTGAAGCCGTCGCCGCACGCGGCGACCTCGCAGCTGACCAGGCAAGAGTCGGTGTTCGCGGCGTTGCCGTCGTCGCAGGGCTCGCCCTGGTCGGCCACGCCGTCGCCGCAGCTCGGCAGCTCGCAGCTCGTGCGGCAGGCGTCGGCCGCGGTGTCGGAGTTGGCCGCACCGGCGTCGCACTGCTCCACTCCCGCCTGCGTGAAACCGTCTCCGCAGCTCGCGACCTCGCAGCTCGAGAGACACGCGTCGACATCCGAATCGTTGCCGTCATCGCACCGCTCGAGAGAGTCGTTCACGCCGTCGCCGCAGTACGGCAGCAGGCAGCTGTTTCGGCACTGGTCGGCCGCGGTGTCGGAGTTGCCTGCGCCCGCGTCGCACTCCTCGACACCCTCGCGAACGAAGCCGTCGCCGCAGGTCGCCACCACGCAGTCGGGCAGGCACGCGTCGGAGTCGTGGGCGTTACCGTCGTCGCAGGCCTCGCCGCCGTCGATCACGCCGTCGCCGCAGCCGGCGTCGGTGCAGTCGCTGCGGCACGCGTCGGGGGCGACGTCGGAGTTGGCCTCGCCGGCATCGCACTGCTCGACGCCCTCGCGCACGAAACCGTCGCCGCAACTGGCGGCCTCGCAGCTCGTGAGGCAACCGTCGGTCTCGAACGCGTTGCCATCGTCACACTGCTCACCGGAATCCGCGACTGCGTCGCCGCAGCGAGCAAGCTCGCAGCTGGTGCGACACGCATCCGGCGCCGTATCAGAGTTGTCGGTACCGGCGTCGCACTCCTCGACACCCGCGCGCGTGAATCCGTCACCGCATCTGGCGGCCTCGCACGTCGCCAAGCAGGCGTCCACGTTCGACGCGTTGCCGTCGTCGCACTGCTCGCCGGCGTCGGCCACGGCATCGCCGCAGGCCGGACGGAAGCAGTCGGTGCGGCACGCGTTCGCGATGGCGTCGCTGTTGCGCTCACCGTTGTCGCATTCCTCCACACCGGCGTGAACGTAGCCGTCGCCGCAGCTTGCGGAGATGCAGCCGGCCAGGCAGCCGTCGCTGTTCGACTGGTTTGCGTCGTCACACGGCTCGGACCTGCCGACGATTCCGTCGCCGCAGCCTGGCAGCACGCAGTTCGTACGACAGGCGTCCGGGTCGCTGTCGGAGTTGGCCTCGCCGGCATCACACTCCTCCACGCCCACGTGGAGTGAACCGTCGCCACAGTGGGCGAGCTTGCAGGTATCAAGACACCCGTCGGCGTTACTGGTGTTGGCGTCGTCGCATTCCTCGACGTCGGGCTGGACGATGCCGTCGCCGCAGCTGGATGTGACGCAGCCGGGCAAGCACGAATCGGTCGCGTCCGCGTTGCCATCGTCGCAGTCCTCGACGCCGGCGTGTACGACACCGTCCCCGCACGTCGCTTCCACACAGGTGGGCAAACACGCGTCGCGATCGGACAGATTGCCGTCGTCGCACTGCTCGACACCTTCCTGGACCACGCCGTCACCGCACACCGCGGCCTTGCAAGCGGCCAGGCACGCGTCGGTCTCGATGAGGTTGGCGTCGTCGCATTCCTCGACGCCTTCGTGGACGAAGCCGTCCCCGCAGCTCGAGCCGATGCACGTGGTCAGGCAAGCGTCGGTATTGGCCCGGTTGCCGTCGTCGCACATCTCCAGCCCGGCGTGGAGGTAACCGTCGCCGCAGCTCGGCAAGGTGCAGTTACTGAGACACGAATCGGTGTCGATGCGATTGCCGTCGTCGCACTCCTCGTCGGCGTCGACGACGGCGTTTCCGCACGCGGCACTCACGCCGATCAGCATCGCCCCGGCCGTCGCGGGGGCGGAGGCACCGCCACCGACGGGCTGAAGCGTCCCCGCGCCGTATGCCGGCGGTGCGGCCACCGGGATGTTCAATCCGGCGCCGATGACGACCGGCGCGGCGGGATCGGCCACCGGGATGACGGCGGCCGAGGTGGTGCCGAGGCCGGCGAGCGCGGTCACCGAGCGCAAGCGCGAGGTGGCGTCGGACAGACGCATGGCGTCGCCGGTCGGCGAGCCCTGCAGCACGTCGGCCACGCGCACGGTGTCGCCGTCATGACGCGAGCGTACCGCAGCGCTGAAATCGAGCACGAGGGGAACCGCCAGCGCCAGGCTCGCAGCCGCTGCCGCGTAGCGCAGTCCCGGCGCCGAGAGCGACTCGCGAGCCTGCGCCATCCAGCCCGCGCCGTGCTCACGGCCGCCTTCCGCCTTCATCTCACGAATCGCCTGCTTCACCATGCGGCTCGTGACCGCAGGTTGGCCCTTGGTGAAGGCCAGCATGAGAGCGTTGTCGCAGATGACGTTGATCGTGCGCGGGATACCGCGCGAGGCCCGCCAGATTCGCTTGAGGTCGGCCGGACGGAAGAGGTCCTGGCGGCTGCGCCCGGCGGTGCGCAGACGCGTGGCAACATACTCGTCGATCTCGCCGGCGCGGATCGGCCCCAGGCCGGCACGTACGCCGATGCGCTGGCGGACCTGTCGCATGCTGTATTGCTTCAGGTTTTCCTCGAGCTCGGGCTGGCCGCTGAGCACGACCTGCAGAATCTTCTCCTTCGACGTCTCGAAGTTGGTCAGCAGGCGGAGCTCCTCGAGAACACCATCGTCGAGGGTCTGCGCATCGTCGATGATGACCACCACGTTGCGCCCCTCGACGAGCATCTTGAGAAGGTACTCGTTGAGCTTCATCAGCCGGTTCAGCCGACGCGAATCGTCGGTGGGAATCCCGAGCTCCACGCAGATGTACTCGAGCAGCTCGTCGAACGTCACGCCCGAGTTGAAGAGAAGCGCGACCTGCGTCTTGTCGCCGAGCTGGTCAGTCACCCGGCGAAGGAGCGTGGTCTTGCCCGTGCCCGCTTCTCCGATGAGCGTGATGAACCCCTTGCGCCCCTCGATCCCGTGTACGAGCGAGGCCATGGCCTCGCGCGTTCCCGGGTTGATGTAGTGAAAGTTCGGGTCCGCAGTGTTCGCGAAGGGATTCTCGTTCAGCTCGAAAAAATGCTCGTACATGGATCCGCCTGGATGTTGCGGTCGCGAGCTGCCGTGAAACGGACGGTCGGAACGGGCTCGCGAGCAACGGTCATTTGTCTTCCTGTGGTCAAACGCACGACTCCCCAGCGCAGGGATATGGCGCGCCTACAGTCGAGCAACGCGCGTACCACCCGAACGGGGTGCACGGCCGTCTGCCCTCAGGCATGGCGACTGCGCAGCAGTCGTCGTGGGAGAGTGGCCAGCGCCGGTCGTGCCGCGACCACCCATGAGGGGGCGTATGTAGGCGGAACGAGTACGCTTTCGCGCCGAGGGCGCCGTCGGCGCGAACATCGACGACCGCCATGCGCTACCCGTTGGGGTGTGCACAGTCGCTGCCGCGATAACCCCCTCGGTCGGGTATTGCAGATCCGCGCGCGGCCGCGCAGTCGGGCAAGAATGCAGGACAAACGACACATGGCGCACAGCATCCGTGATCGCGCCCGGGGCGCCCATGGTCACGTGCGGCCAAGAGCGGTCCGCGGGCGATTGAGCGAGTTGACGAAGGCTCCTGTCCTGGTAGATGATGCCGTCGATCGTCTATCCCGATGGCCCGCCAGGCGGCCAGCGACAACGTGACCAGCTCCTTCATGCACACCCGACGATTCGTTCACAGGCTCATCATGCTCGCGCCCCTGGTCGGGCTCGTCGCCGGCCTTCTCGCGGCGCGGCCGGCGAGCGCCGTCGTGAGCCTCGACGTCGATCACCCCGACGGCTCCCCGGCGCTGTTCAGCGACGGCATGATCCTTCAACGCGACCTGCCGGCGCCGGTCTACGGAACCGCCGCCGTGGGCGAGCAGGTGACGGTAACGCTCGACGGCCAGCAGAAGATCGCCGTCGCCGGGCCCGACGGAACGTGGGGCATAGCCTTCGACCCGATGCCTGCGGGCGGACCGTTCGTGATGACCGTCCAGGGCGCCAGCAACACGATCTTCGTCAACGAGGTGCGCATCGGAGAGGTCTGGGTCGCTGCCGGTCAGTCGAACATGCGGCGTCAGCGCGTGAAGCGATTCGACCTCGAGGACAATCCCAGCATCCGCACCTTGCGCAAGCGCGACTGGGAGGACCGCCCCGGCATCAATCCGTGGAAGTTCGCGCTGAACCTGCAGGCCGCGCTCGGCGGCATCCCCATCGGGATTCTCAACCTGGCCGTGGGTGGCTCGCGCTCGACGCTGTGGCTCGGCCAGAGCGCAGCGAGCGACCCCGACCCCGAGCTGCAGCAGTACCTGAAGCTGAGATGGGGACGGCTGTACTCCAAGTACGCCTCACCGGTGCAGCCGTACCGCGTTCGCGGGATCATGTGGTGGCAGGGCGAGTCCGACCGCAAGCGGACCGCGCGCCACCGAACGGTGTTCGAGCCGCTGATCCGGTCGTGGCGCAACGAGTGGGGCTACGGCAACATCCCGTGGATATCCATGCAGATCCCCACCGGTCGGGGCCTGAAGCTGGGCGTCGCGCCCGACTCGCTACCGCCCAACCCCTCCGCGAGCGACGACAACGCATTCATGCGGCACACGTTCCTCAGGTCGCTCGAGGCGTTCCCGCTCACCAGCGTGATCTCGAGCCTGGACCTCGATGGCGGAATCCACCCCGTCGACACCGACGCGTACTCGAAGCGCATGTCGGATCAGGCCCTCGCTCTCGTCTACGGCCACCACATCCCGTACTCCGGGCCGCTGTATGCGTCGATGGCCATCGAGGGCAGCAGCATCCGGATAAGCTACCGCGACAAGACGGCCGACGGCCTGGTGGCGCAGGGAGGTCCGCTGCAGGGCTTCGCGATCACCGAGGACCTCGTCACGTGGCACTGGGCTGACGCGCAGATCGAGGTCGACGAGGTGGTGGTGAGCAGCGCGCAGGCGCCGAATCCGATCGCCGTGCGCTACGCGTGGGCGAACCGGCCGACGTGGGCGAACCTGTTCAACGGCGCCGGGCTCACCGCGGTGCCTTTCTCCACCGACACGACCCCCGGACAGTGGGGGGGGCCTTGAGGCCGCGAGCTGGCGAGCGGCCGAATTACCTCGCGCCGCCACCGGATCCACCGTCCCCTCACCTCTCCCTAGTTTTTCTTCTGAATCCTGGCCCACGCATCCCGCAACGTGACGGTCCGGTTGAGCACCAGAGCACCGTCTCGTGAGTCGGGATCGGTACAGAAGTACCCGAGGCGTTCGAACTGCCAGCGGTCGCCGGCGCTCGTCGTCGCCAGCGACGGCTCCGCCTTGCACGCGGCCAGCGCCTCGAGAGAACCGGCGTTGAGGCTGGCGGTGAAGTCCTCGCCCTCGGCCAGGTCGAGCGGGTCTTCCTTGTCGAACAGCCGATCGTAGAGCCTCACCTCGACGTCGAGCGCATGCTCGGCGGACACCCAGTGCAAGGTGCTCTTCACCTTGCGGCCGTCGGGCGAATCGCCGCCGCGGGTGGCGGGGTCGTACGTGCAACGAAGCTCTACGATCTCGCCCGCCGCGTCCTTCACCACCTCGGTGCACGTGATGAAGTACGCATACCGCAAGCGCACCTCGCGCCCCGGCGCCAGGCGGAAGAACTTGCGCGGCGGGTCCTCCATGAAGTCGTCACGCTCGATGTAGAGCACCCGTGAGAACGGCACCTTGCGCGTGCCGGCTGCCGCGTCCTCGGGATTGTTGACGGCGTCCATCTCCTCGGTCTGGCTTTCGGGGTAGTTGTCGATCACCACCCGCAGCGGTCGCAGCACAGCCATCACGCGCGGCGAGCTCCTGTTGAGATCCTCGCGCACCGCGGCCTCGAGCTGTGCGAACTGGACGCGGCTGTGATGGCGCGCGAGGCCCACGCCTTCGCAGAAGCTCCGGATCGCAGCGGCGGTGTAGCCACGCCGCCGCATGCCCGAGATGGTGGGCATGCGCGGATCGTCCCACCCTTCGACGAGGTCCTCCTCGACCAGGCGCCGCATGATGCGCTTGCTCATCACGGTGAACGTGAGGTCGAGACGGCCGAACTCGATCTGCTGCGGGTGACACGACACGTCGAGCTGATCGAGAATCCAGTCGTACAGCGCCCGGTTGTCGGTGAACTCCAGGGTGCACAGCGAGTGGGTGATGCCCTCGATCGAGTCCGACAGGCAATGCGCGAAGTCGTACATCGGATACACCACCCAGCGGTCGGCGGTGCGGTGGTGATGAGCCTGCTGGATGCGGTACAGCACCGGGTCTCGCATGACGATCACCGGCGAGGTCATGTCGATCTTCGCTCGCAGCGTGCGCGAGCCGGGCTCGAACTCGCCCGCCGTCATGCGCTCGAACAGGTCGAGGCTCTCCTCGAGGCTGCGATCGCGGTAAGGACTGTTGCGGCCCGATTCGGTGAGCGTGCCCCGGTACTGCCGGATCTGCTCGGCGTCGAGCTCACACACGTACGCCTTCCCGCGCCGGATCAGCTCGACGGCATACGCGTGCAGCCGCTCGAAGTAGTCGGAGGCGAAGTACAGGTGCTCGCCCCAGTCGTACCCGAGCCAGCGCACGTCGGCCTCGATCGACTCCACGTACTCGACGTCCTCGGCCACCGGGTTCGTGTCGTCGAATCGCAGGTGACACCGTCCGCCGTCGTTCTCGGCGGCGATACCGAAGTTGAGGCAGATGGATTTGGCGTGACCGATGTGGAGATAGCCGTTCGGCTCGGGAGGGAAGCGCGTGACGACACGCCCCTCATGGCGCCCGGCCGTACGGTCCGACGCCACGATCTCGCGTATGAAGTCCCTGGGACCGGTTGCCGCCTCGTCACTCACAGTCCTGCCCCACGATTGCCGCCCCGGTCCTCGCAGGCAGGTTATCCGACGGTGGCGAACGATTCCAGAACGACGCCGCAGGCAGCGGCGGGCAGATCAGCCCTTGTGCTTGACGGTGTGAAGGCTGACGACCTTCGACCCGGCCCCGGCGCCTTCCGCCCGGGAGCCGGCCCGCACATCGTCGGCGGCGATCTCGCGCGCCACGCAGATTTGCTGCCCCTGCTCCTGATCGGGCGCCACACGCCATGAAAGGAGCTTGTAGGATCCATCCTTGCATAGCGACCGATTGACGAAATCGATGACCGACTCGCCCTGGTCCACCCGGGCCACGGCGCGTCCGACCGACTCGCGATCCTCGGGGTGGACGAACTCGATGAACGGTCGCGTGAGCAGCTCTTCCTCCGTGAAACCGAGCGTCTTGACCATTTGTGGATTCACCACCTTGGCGTAGCCATCGGCCCCGGAGACGCACATGATATCGAGCGACAGGTTGAAGATGCGATCGCGCTCGGCCTGCAGGCGATAGCGCTCGGTGACGTCGGTGAACACGGCACACACGGCGTAGGGCTCGCCCGTTACGTCGCGCAACGGGAACTTGACCACCATGTACGAACGCTCGCCGCCGGCCGTGAGCAGCGTCTGGTCGCACTCCACCGGGCGCGCCTGCTCGAGCGCCTGGTCGTGGTGAGCGAGCATGAGCTCGGCGACGTCGCCCGAGAACAGCTCGTGCGCGGTCCGCCCCGAGGCGTCGAGACGGTCGATGCCGAACGCCTCCTCGAAGCGCCGGTTCACCAGCTGATATCGCCCCTCACGATCACAGACCGTGATGAGCGCGGTGGTGCTGTCGATGATGGACTGCAGATGCCGCTCGTTCTCGAGCAGACGGTCCTCGGTGACCTGCTTCTCGGCGAGCATGCTGCGCAGCGAGAACACCGCGAAAGCGAAGAAGCCGAGTGCGGCGAGGCATATGGCGCCAGAAATGATGATCGCTGCCAGCATGACGGGTCGGACTCAGCAGCGGCTCGAGCCACGGCAATAATCGGGCAGTTGAACGTCGTTTGTCAAGGACGAGCGCTCGCGGTGCGGAAACCCCTCCCGCCCGATCGGGCCCGGTCCTACGACCTCAGTCGGCCTTCTTGCAGACTCCGTAGTACTGCGCCGGCAGCGGATCGGGCGACAGCAGCACGTGGCGCGAGTGCACCGCGAGGAAGCTCGAGGTGTCGGCCTGGTAGCGCGGGAACACGGTCGTGAAGCTGTGGTTCCCCGACGGCGTGGTTCGGGTGAGGGTGAGACCCGATGGGGTGAGCGTCGCGCTGACGGCGCCCTCCCCCTGCGTCCCCGTCATGCGCGCCGTGCCCGCGCGTGAGTTGATGTCGTGGTACTGGAACGCCATGCCGACGTCGGACGTGAGCTCTCGCTCGACGCGACCGTCACGCCACTCACCGAGCACTCCCGCCTGGAATATGCAGCGGATCGCGCTCGCCGACTGGAGAGCGGTGAGCGCATCGGCGTCCTGCGCCCGGACCGGGCCGGCCAGGGCCGTGAACGCCAGCACCGTCAGCGCAACCATCGTAGTCCGGTACATCATCACGCAGACTGTCTCCCTATCGCGCCCGGGGCGCGCGCTCCACGAAGTTGGGCACATCGGGCCCGAACCCCGCGGGCGTCGCACGACTCAGTCGATGGTGTCGAAACCCTCCACGTCGACATCGTCGAGGTAGGTATTCTTCCTCGACGCGGCCATCGCCTGGAGCTCGTCGGTGCCGTCGCCGCCGTCGAACCGCGCGTCGTCCTCGAACGTACACCCGCTCACCGACAGCACGTCGTCGTCGTCGCCGAGCGCGACCTCCGCGCGATCTCGAAACGTCGCACCGGCAACCTCCACGCGGTCGTCGTCGTCGCCGGTCTCGACGGTGACGTTGTTGTCGAACAGCGCCGTCGCCAGGACCACCGTGTCGTTGCCGTCACCGGCGCGGATCTTCGTCTCGTCGCCCACACGCGTCGCAGTCCCGCCGGCCGCGCCCTGTACCGAGATCCGATCATCACCGTCGCGTGCCCGGACCTCGAGGTCATCGTTGATCGTCACCGCGCGCCCGACGGTGATCTCGTCGTCGTCGTTCGAGGCCTTGATCGCCAGGTCGTCGCCGACCCTTAGCACGGCGTCCGCCGACCCACCGTCGACGGCCGAGCCGATGCGCACGATCGCCTTGCCTTCGGAAGCGTCGATCTTGAGATCGTCGACGATACGCGCACGGGTGCCGGCCGCTGAATGGATCGAGATCGTGTCGGGGCCGCCCTTGCCCGTCCCTATCTCGATGTCGTCGCCGGCGATCGTCACATCACCGACGTCGCCGGGCACCGTGATCACCACAGTGTCGGCGCCGCCCGCGGTCTCGACCTCCAGGTCGTCGGTAACGCCCTTCACGTCGACACCCGCCTCGCCGTTGAACCGGGTACCGGCCGCCGAGCTCAGGCGGTATTTGCCGTCACCGAGACACTCGATGCGAATATCGTTGTCAGCGTCGTCTCCCTCGACCTTGAGGTCGCCGTCCTCGATCGTCACGGCAACGTTGCCGCCGGCGAACGCGGCCGGCACAGCGACGAGCGCAAACCCCGCCGAAACAGCGACCTGGAACATGAAATAGCGGATCATCACTGAGCTGGCCTCCTTCATTCGAGCACTTCGCAGGGCGGGCATCCGAGCACGACCGAGTCGTCGAGGCTGCGCTGCAACACGAACAGCGCATCGGTGGTGGTAACGGCTCCGCTAGCATCGACGTCGCAGACACAGGCCGCACACTCGGCGACGCCGACCGCGACCTGCAGGACGACGAGCGCGTCAGTCGCGGTCACGAGCGAGCGTGACCGCGAGGTCGACGGCACCGAGAAACCGACGGCTTCGCTGGCGTCGCCACAGGCAGCGAAGCGGCCGTCCGTCGCCAGCCGTCGGCCGAAGATACCGAACCCGGAACCGTCGCGATCGGCACCGCTCCAGACCACGACGAATCCGCCGCCGTCTCGAGCGGCCACATCGGGCGAATCCTGATTGCCGGTGGTGTAGACGTTCACCTGCAGCTCATCGCCGTCCGCTACACCGTCGCGGTCGAACAGCCGGGCGCGCACCCCTCGCCCCGAACCGTCGCCGTTGTCAGCCGTCCAGACGATCAGATACGAGCCGTCGTCGCCCACGCTCACGTCGGCGTTGTCCTGCGCCCCGGTCGTGTACGTGTTCACACGAAACTCGGTGCCGGCCGGCCGCCCGGCCGACTCGAAGAGACGGGCGAACACGCCGCGTCCGGAACCGTCCTGCGAGTCGCTCTCCCACACCACGACGAAGCGCCCGGCCGCATCCATCGCGGCGGCGTGATCGCTCTGCGAGCCGGTCGTGTACGTGTTCACGGCGAACTCCGTCCCGAGCGGCACGCAGGCTGCGTCGTAACGCTGCCCGAAAACGCCGAGCCCGTCACCGTCCTGGTACGCGCTCTCCCACACCACGACGAAGCGCCCGTCGGGAGCCCCGGCCACCACGGGATCGCCCTGCTCGTCGATCGTGAACGTATTGACCTGCGTGTCGGGACCGAGCGCCATGCCGGCGGCGTCGTGGCAGCGCAGCGCCACGCCGTCGCGGCTCGCGTCGCTGTCGTCGGACTCGAACGCGACCACGAAGCTGCCGTCGGCCGCCGAGACCAGGCCGGGGTCGGACTGGTCCTGCGCGGTGACGCTGCTCACCTGAAACGCATCGGCGGCCGGCAGTCCCGCGCTGTCATACATGCGTCCGAACACGCCGTTGCCGTCGCCATCCTGGTAACGACTCTCCCACACCACCACGAAGCTGCCCCCGGGCCCCGCGGCCGTGACGGGATCGTCCTGGTCGTCCGTGATGAAATCGTTCACCTGGAACTCGCTGCCCACCGCGGCCGCGTCGGCATCGAACCGCTGGCCGAACACACCGCGACGCGCACCGTCCTGGCCCAGGCTCTCCCAGACGACCACGAACCCGGCGGCGCCGTCAGGCGACACATCGGGGTCGGTCTGATCGTCCGTCGTGTAGGTGTTCGCCTGGAACTCCGGCCCCTCGGCGACGAGGACGGCCGTGGCGGTGGCAGGAAAACCCCATACGGACAGCAGGGCAAGCAGGTACGTCCGCGGGTCCATCTGATTTCGCGCGATTCACAGTATCCGCACACGCCGCGCTCAGTAAACGCCCCCACCCGGGTGCAATCGCTGGAAATCCGCATGCCCGCGGGGCAGGATGGTCGTCGAACGGAGGATTTACCATGAGCCGCTATTACACGGGAGCCGAGCCGACGATCGCGACGCCGACGATGGGCGTCACGGCCCGCTCGGTATTCATCGCCAGAACCTACAGCCACCTGTTCGGTGCCATCATCGGATTCACATTGCTGGAGATCGCGCTGTTCCAGTCCGGCTACGCCGAGACGCTGGCGCAATCGATGCTGGGCGTGAGCTGGCTGCTGGTCCTCGGGGGCTTCGTCGTCGTGAGCTGGATCGCCAGCCGCGCGGCGCACACCGCCGAGTCGATCCACGTGCAGTACGCCGCGCTGGTCGGCTTCGTGATCGCCCAGGCGATCATCTTCGTTCCGCTGCTGTACATCGCCGACACCTACGCGCCGGGCGCCATCAAGAGCGCCGCCGTCGTCACCCTGGCGGGCTTCGCCGGGCTCACGTTAGTGGCGTTCACGACGCGCAAGGACTTCTCGTTCCTGGCCGGCCTGCTGCGCTGGGGCATGGTGCTGGCGCTGGTTGCGATCGTGTCCGGCGTGCTGTTCGGGTTCCAGCTGGGCACGTGGTTCTCGGTGGGAATGGTGGGCATGGCCGGTGCCGCGATCCTGTACGACACCTCGAACATCATCCACCACTTCCCCGAGGACCGCTACGTGGGTGCGGCGCTCGAGCTGTTCGCGTCGGTGGCGCTGATGTTCTGGTACGTGCTGCAGCTGTTCATGGGCTCGGACGACTGATCACGCCAGACCGCCGTTGATCGAGATCACCTGACCGGTGATGTAGGCCGCCGCGTCGCTGGCCAGGTACGCCACCAGCGACGCGACCTCCTCGGGCATCCCCAGACGACGCATGGGAATGTGCCCCACGACCTCGTCGGGCAGCCCAGCCGTCATCGCCGTGTCGATCAGCCCGGGCGCCACCGCGTTCACCGTGATGCGACGCTTGGCCAGCTCCTGCGCGAGCGAGCGGGTCGCGCCGATCAGCCCGGCCTTGGCGGCCGAGTAGTTCACCTGCCCGCGGTTGCCGATGAGGCCGGACACCGAGGCGATGTTGACGATGCGGCCGCTCCTGCGCTGCACCATCGGCATGACCAGCGGGCGCGTCACGTTGTAGAAGCCGTCCAGTGTGGTGCGTGTCACGCGCTGCCACGCGTCCTCGCCCATGATCGGAAACGGCTTGTCGTCGACCACTCCGGCGTTGTTGACGACCACCGATACGGGGGCGGAGTCTGCCAGCAGGCCCTCGATCGCCGCTGCCGTCGCGTCGGCGTCGCAGACATCGAACGGACACAGCGAGGCCGCGCCGCCGGCCGCCTCGATCTCGTCGCGAACCGCGTTCACCTCGTCGGAGCTCGAGCGAGAGTTCAGGATCACCGGATGACCGGCCGCCGCGAGCGCTTTCGCGATCGCAGCACCGATGCCGCGGCTCGCGCCGGTAACCAGCGCCCGGCCCTCCACGGCTACTTCTGGACCTTGACGACCTTGCCGTCCTGGAAGCGGACCACGAACGTGTCGTACTTCGTCGACCAGTAACGCCACTCGTCTTCCTCGAGCGACGACGTACGGTGCCGCGGCGGGTAGCCGAGGGCCATGATCACCGCATCCTTGCTCATCCCCTCCTCCACCTCGCCGGCGGCGATGCTCTTGCGGTCGGCCTCGCTGTAGCCGCTCAGATCGATCTCGGTCTCCGAGAACGTCCGCTCGAAGACACCGTCGATGTTCGTGCCGCTGTAGTCCGACACGTTGTGGATGCGCAGCTCCTGGCCGCCGTCGACCAGCCGCACCTTGATGAGGCCGGAGTGGCTGTCGAGGATCACGACGCGGCTGTTCACCGGCACCAGCGAGCCACGCTGGTAGTTCGACGTGTAGTGTCGCTGCTTCTCGACGCGGATCGCATGCGCGGTGTACAGCGTCTGGCCCTCGGCCTGCTCGAGGTTGATCTCCGACTTGCTCGCGCAGGCGGCAACCCACAGGGCGAGGGTCATCGTCAGGCCGAATCGAACGACGTGGTTCATGCTTCCCCCAAGCTGCGGCGATTAGCGGGTCCGGCTTCAACTGGCAAGCCGTGTTGTGACGGACCGGCCTCGCGCGTGGAGCGCGGCAGCGCGGGCGGATCCGGGCATGCTCTACCGCCTAACCGTCGCAGCAGTCTCGCGTGGCGGTGCGTGGCCGCATGCCCGCAGCGCGAAAGCTCACGCCACGACGGCATGGAGGTGGATACCGGCCGCGACGGCTTGTTCGCCCGCTTCGAGTCGCCGGGTCGCGTCACCGCTGCCACCCCGGCCGGTCGGCATGCTGGCATCTCCACCGCGAAGGGATCTCGGCGTGGGCCGTGGCAAGCGCTCGGGCGGCAAGTGTCTGCCCACCCCGAAGGGGGTGCGCGACGTCGGAAACCTCATACCCGGCGCCCGGTTGAGTCAGGTGCAGGTCAGACGATCGTCGCCGACTGGAGTCGACCCGAGCCGGTCACGCGAGAAACCGCCGTATTGGATATGCCGATAACTTGGCGACATTTATCTATTTGTCAGTACCTCTTCCAGGCCGTATCTTTCCGAGCGAGAAGGGGGACGATCAGGATTGAGCTTCGAACAAGGCAGCGGCGCTAACCGGAGCCATCCGCTGCTAGCTCTTTCGGTTGAGGCCGGTACCGCAGGACTTATAACCCTATAAGGAATCGTTCTCCCGGTACCCGTTTCGGGGTGCTCAAAAAAAAGCACGTGCAATGGCTCGCACGATCGGATAAATGGTAAAAGACGTCGGCTGGAGCGTGGCTCGCGCGACTGCGGACCGACAATTCAATCTTCGATAATTTGGACAGTCTCCGTAAGGAGCATACAGAACGACCTATGAAGGAGGACCGCATGACCAGGCGGCACTCGCGTCGACATCGTAGTTCCCAGCTTGCGCACCGCAAGTCGGGCGCCCGCAATGGTGCGGGACGCCTGCTCGCGATCGCGCCCTGGGTTGCCGTGGCTACCCTGACGTTCGCTACCTCGGCGGTCGCCGAGCCGAACCGTCACGTCTTGCGCCAGCTCACCAACATCACGGTGGGCGACATCGAGACGCCGCAGCTCCGGTCACAGGACGGCAGCAAGATCGCGTTCGTCGCCACCGGCGACGTGCTCGGCATCGGCACCAGCACCGTCGATCGCCAGATCTACCTGTGGACCGAGGCAACCAACACGACGGTCCAGGTCACCAACGGCATCGGCTGCGAGAGCTACGACCCCACGCGTCCGACCGACGGCGTGTTCACCGGAAGCCGTCCGGAGATCGTCGCGTTTACCTCCAACTGCAACCACGATCCGGCCGTGGGCAACGCCGACGGGAATTACGAGATCTTCTTCTGGGAGACCGAGAGCGGCAAGTTCCACCAGATCACCGACACGGTCGCTCCGGCCGACAACGGCGACGCGTTCGTGAGCGACAGCGGCCGCTGCATGGTGTTCCGCTCGAGCGCCGATCTCGACGACAACAACCCGAGCAATCCGAACTACGACGAGGGCCACCCGGGACCCGGCTTCTCCAATCCGGACGGCAGCGCCGAGGTCTTCATGATGTCGAAGATCAGCGGCGAGGGCGGCTTCCCGATCGGCTACACGATGACGCAGGTGAGCAACGGGCCGGCCGGCACCACCAGCGAGAAGCCCGTGGTGGGCGGATACTGGTTCGCGCGCCAGTGCCAGACCACGGCGTGGCAATCCGACCACGACCAGTTCGGCGGCACGCGCACCGGAACGTTCGTGTGGATGTATCACCGTCCCGGCTCCGAGGTGCGGGCCATGGACTACCCGGGCGAGATGGCGGAGTCCGGCCTGATCGGCCAGTTCCCGGACGGCCAGTACACGAACGTCCACATCTCCGCGGCCAGCCCCTTCGCACGCGGCCCCCACATCGTGTTCGAGACGGAGCCCGACCTCTGGGTCAACGACTCGGTCGGCCAGGACGTCTTCAACTTCCGCGTATTCCACAACCGGCTCACGCAGTTCACCGACGTCGGCACCACCGGCATCACGCGACGGCCGAACATGAGCGACGGCGGTGGTGTGGTCAGCCTCGATTCGACCGGCGAGCTCGTGAACCAGAAGCGCGCAGCGCGCATCGGCGGCGAGCCGCCGTTCAACGCCGACGGCAACGAAGAGATCTTCCGCCTGAAGGGTCGCAGAAAGATCTTCCAGCTCACCCGCAGCGAGGACTGCTCGAACACCGAGGCCACGATCAAGGACAACGGTCGGCGCATCACGTTCCGATCCACCTGCGACCTGATACCCGGCGCGAACCCCTCCGGCCTGCCCCAGGTGTTCATGTGGTCGCTCCAGAAGAGCAGCGACGACATCATGCAGCCAGGCGCGTGCGACGATGCGGAGGGATGCTGCAAGTACACGCGCAAGGAAGCCGGGTGCTACGAGCCGATCTTCGGCACGAAGCCCAAACCGCCACGCCCCAACTGCGTTTCGAAGGGTAACTGCGACCGCTAGCGCGGCGCTACGCCCCGCAGCGCGGACAGCTCTTCTCGGCGGGCAGCGCCACCGCGGCGTTCAGCACCACCAGCGCATCGGTCGCGGTGACCGCGCCCGACCCGTCGACGTCGCAGCGACACGCGTCGCACGCGGCCAGACCGACGGCCGCGTTCAGCGCCACGAGCGCGTCGACCGAGGTCACGGCACCGCTGTCATCGGCGTCCATGCAGGTCGTCGGCACGCCGTCCATGAACAGCACCCATACCGCACCCGCGTCCTGACCGGGACCATCGTCATCGTACGGCGTGCCGACGACGAGATCGGGAACGCCGTCCTGGTTGACGTCCCCGACAGCCGTGATGGCGTGGCCGAACCGGTCCCCCTCGTCGAGCTTGCCCCCGAACTCGCCCTGCTTGTCACTGATCTTCAGCTCGGCCCCGATCGTGTCGTCGGGCTGGAGGAAGAACATCCAGACCGCGCCCTTGGCGTTACCGCCATTGTCGTCACCAGGAGCGCCCACGCCGAGATCGACGACGCCGTCGCCGTCCAGATCCGACGCCGGCGCGACGCCCCAGCCGAACAGGTCACCCCGGTCGATCGTGCCCGCGAAGCCCCCTTCCTTGTTGCTGAGCTTCTGCTCGGTCTTCACACGACCGTCGGCCAGCAGCCGCAGGATCCACACCGCACCGTGGTCGGGCCCTTCGCCGTCGTTGTCGAGAGGAGCACCGACGGCGATGTCGGTCGCGCCGTCGGCATCGAGGTCACCCACCGACACGACCGACGTCCCGAACGTGTCGCCCACGTCGAGTGACCCCTCGAAGTCGCCCGATTTCCTGCTGATCTTCTGGTAGTCCGCTACCTTGCCGTCCGCGTCGAGGAACAGGACCCACACGGCGCCCGCGTCGTCACGACCGTCGTCGTCCAGGGGTGCACCCACGGCCAGGTCCCCCACCCCGTCGCCATCGAGGTCGCCGAGCCCCGCCACCGCGTAGCCGAACAGGTCGCCCGCAATGAGCTTGCCGCCGAAGCCGCCTGCCGTGTCGCTGATCTTCTGGGCGTCCTCCACCTTGCCGTCGCTGCGCAGGAACAGGATCCAGACCGCACCGCTGTCCTCGCCGTCGCCGTCGTCGTCGAACGGGACCCCGACCGCCAGGTCGACGACACCGTCACCATCGAGATCGCCCACCGACGTGACAGACAGACCGAACTGGTCGGCAGCATCGATCGTCCCACCGAAGCTGCCCGCCGTGTCGCTGATCTTCTGCTCGCCCTCGACCTTGCCGTCGATGTCGAGGAACAGAACCCACACCGCACCGGTGTCGTCCCCCTCGCCGTCATCGTCGAGCGGGGCGCCGACGACCACGTCGCCTACGCCGTTGCCGTCGAGATCTCCGATGCCCGCGGCCGAGAACCCGAACCTGTCGCCGTCGCCGAGGTTGCCGTCGAAGCGCCCATCACTACTGCTGATGCGCTGCTCGCCGAGCACCGTTCCCGGTACCGCCGCCGCTTCGCCGGCATGTCCGATACCGACGAAGAACAGGATCAGCGCAGAGAAGATTCGCGACATGCAGCTCAGAGCTCGAGGGATTCCGACCGACCGGGCTCACGGCTACCGCAGAGGCGAGAAGGATGCGAACGGCCAGGCTCCCCGACTTCACATTGCCCGCGCCGTGGCCGGACGAACACCGGTCTGTGCAGAAAGCAGCCCGTTGCGAGGACCTCCAGAAGGTAAACTACCGGTAGGGCCTGTTCCGGCCCGGCCTGCCGCGTCGGGGTTCTCCCGGACTGCGATCGATGCACGACGTACTCATCAGCCACCTGCGCGAAGACGGCACGGTTGCCCTGAAGATCGCGCTGGCGCTGGAGACCGCGGGCTTCTCCACGTGCGAGCGAGAGGTCGGCGAGCGACCGCACGACGACGTGAGTGTTGCCGACGAAGCGATCCGCGACGCACGCACGCTCGTGCCGATCGCACCGGCGCCACGTGCGGAAACGGGCAAGAACGCCGACGCCCGGCCACCGGCAGCGATGGAGAGCGATATCGCCTCGGCTGCCTGGGCCGGCAAGCCGGTCATCAAGCTGATCTACGACACCGACTACGACGTGGCGGCGGCGCGCGGAAACGAAGCACCGCTCGCCTCGACACACGACCGAGCGGTGCGCGTGACGGAGGCTCACGCGCCGGGTATCGCCGATCGGCTACAGAGCGAACTCCGCGCTCACGGCGTCACGCCCGGCGCACCATGCAGCGCACGCATTGCAGAGCTCGAGCGCGAGATCGGTCGTCGATCGAACCGCAGCACGGCCGGTTCGCAGCGCGAGGTTCGCAGCGCGTCGTCGCGGGCACACGACTTCTCGTGGCCACGCTTCGCGCTCCTCAACGTCTACTTCGCCGCCATCGGATTGCTGCTGCTCAACCTCGACCCCTTCGGCATGTCGTCGCTGAGCTCGAAGTACTCGCAGGACCTCCTCAACCAGGTCTTCGGCTCCTGGTACCCCGCCGACGCACGCGACGAGAGCACCGTCGTGCTGCTCACCGACGTCGGCCTCGACTCGCAGCGCGAGCCGTGGCCGGCGAGCTACCGGCTTCACGCCCGCACGCTCGGCGCCATCCTCGCCTACGGCCCGAAGGCCGTCATGATCGACATCTGGTTCCACGACCCGCGCCCCGACCCCAGTCTCGCCCAGCTCGAACGCACGCTCGCGCGCTACCGCGACCGCGGCATCCCCGTGTATGCGGCCGGAAACCTCGCCTGGCCCGACGACGGCGGCATTCGCGAGGAGATCGGCCGGCTCGTGACAGCGGTACCGGTGCCGAAGATCGCCGACCGCCAGGACCGCGCGAACCGGCGTTACCCCCTTGTCGTCTCCCCGCCGGTGGCCGGCGGTTCCGAGACCACGGCGCTGCGAATCTACCGCGAGGTCGTCCGGCCCTCCATCGCGCCCCTGCCCTACGGCGCCGAGGATGTGGCGTACAGCGAGGAAGACTGGCAGGTGGCCTTCGGCGACCCGATGGAAGTGGTCTGGGGCACGACGTCGGCGCCCATCAACGAGAAGTCGGTGTACTGCTCGTTCGACAGCGATCCGCTGACGGTCGTGCAGGCCCGCATGCTCGGCGGCGACGGCGTCAAGAGCGACTGCCCGTACGCCCCCACCCTCCTCGTGAACGACCTGCTGACGAGCTCGGGCGACGAGGACGTCGCGGCGCTCATCGCCGACCGCGTCGTGTTCTACGGCGCGTACCTGGAGGGCGTTCCGGACCTGCTGTACCCGCCGACACACCTGCCGATCGCGGGCGTCTACCTTCACCCCATGGCCCTCGACAACCTGATCACGTTCGGCGACGGCTACATACGTCGGGCGGAAGCCGGCGGCACCCGCTACGCCGCGGCCTGGGGCACCGACATCGTCGTCCTGCTCGCGATCTCGGCGATGATCATCACGTTCCGTAGCCGCGCTGCGATCATCGCGCGATACCCGCGAAGTGAGCGTATTCTCGGCCACCGTCGCAGCAAGGCGCTGATTGCGGGTTTACCCTTGGCCCTGGCGACGATGATCGGCTACGCGGCGTTCGTGCTTCTGAGTCTTGCGCCCCTGAACTGGATCGGGCATCTTTCAATTGGAGGCACGCTCGCAGCGCATCCTTACGAACGTCATCTGGCGTTGCTGAAGCGGCTTGGTGTGGGAGGCTTGTTGCCTCGTTAGTGGTGGTGAGGGAGCGGGCCTTTGCCCAGGGGGTTTCCCCCGATTCCTCCACAGACCGGGTGCTGTTATGCGATTGCCGTTCGCGATCTCGCTGGCGGTCCTGACGCTGGCCGTCGTTCCTGTTTCCGCCGTGGCCGGTGGAGCGGGAACCATCACGGGCTTCAAGATGTCCGACGTGGACATCTACGACGACGCCGGCGAGTTCCTGTGCGTGGTCGATCCCGCGGCGTTCTCCGCGAAACCCGGTGCTGACATCTGCGTCCACGCCGTCGGTGACGCCGGCGGCTCGAAGCCCGCCTCCGCGTCTATCCCCATCCAGCAGATCGCCGACGACGGCCAGCTCGTCGTGGCGTGGGGCACGAAGAAATACCGGATCGACCCGTTTCAGGTCGACGCGAAGATGGGCGCGTCGGCGGATGTGAAGGTGCGCTGCCCGCAGCTTGCCGGACGCACCGAGATGGCGGCTACCCGCGGCCTGGGAGAGAACGATTGCGCTACCAAATGAAGCTGACGTCGTTGTTGCTGGTCATGACGCTGACCACGGTCGGGTGCAGTGCCACCGGGCTGTTCAGTGGAGGGGTGCCGAGTGAAGGCCGCCTGATCGACTCGGTTTCGGCCGCCGATTTCGATTACGGCGTGATGGCCGTGGGCCGTCCCCAGGACCTGAACCTGCACCGCGGTGACGGCCTGGGTCTGGTCGATGCACCGGCCCTGTCGGGCTACATGAACATGGTGCTGGCCAAGCTCGTCGCCCAGTCGCCGCTGCACGGCACGCCGGCGCGGGCCTACATCCAGGCCACGCCCGAGTGGGGCGCATCGGCCAGCGCCGATGCCAACATCTACGTGAACCTCGGCCTCCTCATGGAGCTCGACAGCGAGGACGAGCTCGCCGCGGTCCTGGCTCACGAGCTGGGCCATGTGATCCTCGGGCACCACTCGACCGATGTGATCGCGCGCTCGCAACAGCAGTTCATCGCGCTCACCGAGATCGCCGCGAGCATCGAGGAAGAGCTGATCGAGGAAGACGTGGTCGACGAGCAAAACGTCGGCGACGAGGACGTCACCGAGCAGCAGAACTACCTCCTGCAGCTCAACACGGCGGTCGTCTCGCCAGGCTGGAATCGCAAGCAGGAGACCGAGGCCGACATTCTCGGCACCGACATCCTGATCGCGGCCGGCTACAACAAGGTGGCGGCGCTCACGGTGCTCAAGAAGCAGTCGACGATCGAGCGGGCCACCGCGGCGGCCGCGGCGGCAGAGTCCGCTAGCGCCGGACCCGCCGTACAGGTCGGCACGAACAGCGCCGACACCACGACCGCGTTGATCAACTACGGCGTGGCGAAGTTCGGTCAGTCGATGAGCAACATGTTCCAGTCGCTGTCGCGCAAGCACCGCACCGCCGACGCCCGCCTGGAGCTCGCCCAGAACTACATCAACCGCGAGTACCGACGCGCGCCGCGGCCGAAGCTACGCGCCGCAGAGTGGGAGACGCTGGTCGGACACGGACAGATCAAGCAGGTGTTCGACAACTACACGCGCGCGTTCGATGCCGAGGAGAAGCTGGTGGCAGGCGACATCGCGGGTGCCGAACGCGACATCATGCAGGCCGTGACCGGCCCGACCAGCGACCACGCCTACCCCCGCTTCATCTTCTACAACGTGCGCCTGCAGCAGGGTGACCAGGCCAAGGCGATGCTCAATCTCGAGATGGCGTTCAAGAGCTCCGAGCCGAGCGTCAAGATCTACGAGACCGCCAGCACAGTCCACCTGGAGGCCGGCCGCGTGACCGAGGCCGTCGACCTGCTCGAGCTGGCCTACGACAAGTTCGACCGGACACCGATGCTGCTTCCCGGCCTGATTCGCGCGTATCGCATGGCCGGCCGCACCGACCTCGCGAACCAGCTCCTGGTACAGTGCACGCTGGAGCACCCCGAGCTGCGCGCGCTGTGCCGCGGCGCGGAGCCCGCAGAAGAAGCCTGACCGCTGCGTCCCGGACTCGCGGCTAGCGCCGCAGGTCCTCGGAGCGGTCGTGTGGCACGCCGAAGCGCCGCATGAGCGCCGGCTGTCGGCCCACCGCGTGCTCGCGGTTGATCACCACCGAGCGGCCGTCGTCGAGGCCAAACGCGACGAACTCCTCGCGGGCGGCCTGGACGCGTGCGATGAGATCGGCGAGGTCGCGAACGGTCTTCCCCTGCAGCGTCGCGACGGCCGTGTTCGCGTAGTCGTGATAGCCGCGATTCACGCGGTCGGCCAGGGTCTTCTGTAGAATAACGACCTCGCGTCGATCGGACGTACGAACCGCATGCTGGTAGATCGAGACCAGCTCGGGCGGTGCGCTCGTCCACCACTCCTCGCCCCAGGTCTTGAGGTAGTCGCGCGTGAGCGGGACGAACAGCAAGCCGCCGTACAGGAAGTACGTAGGCCGCACGTCGTAGCGATCCTCGGCGACGAGGTGCTGCGGCGGCTTGAGCTTCAACGTCCGCTCTCGAACGCTTCCTCGGCGCCAGAAATGGATACGTACCTCATCCCCCACGTGCCGCTCGGCGATGCGCTGTGTGAACTCCACACGCTCGCCCTTTCGAAACGGCACGGTGGCGTCGGACGCCACCCGTGCATCGCCCACACCGAGCAACACGTCACCCGGCTTGAGCGCGCGCCAGGCCGTGCTCCCGTAGGCCACGTGGATGACCAGCACGCCGCCGGAGATCTTCTTCGGAAGCTTGAGGAAGTGACGCTGCGCCCCCGACGACAGGTCCTGCGTGACCACACCGAGGTCAGGAAACGCAGCCTGGTTGCCGCGCTCGACGTCCTTCAGAAAGTGGCGCAGGACCGGCGCAGCGATCATGTAGCCGATGTTGTCGGCATCCTCGAGGCCCTCGAAAGCGACCCCGATCAGCCGGCCCTTGTCGTCAACGACCGGCCCGCCACTGTTGCCCGCGTTGATCGCCGCATCGATCTGCACGGTGAGCAGGCGGCGCTGGCTGTGCGCGTACGGTGACATCTCGATGCGCGAGACGATGCCCCGCGTGATCGACATGCGGTCGCCGCCGATTGGATAGCCGAGCACCGTGACCTCGTTGCCGAGCGCCGGCACGTCACCCACCGCAATCGGCGTTGCATCGCTGAAGAAACGCCGGTCGTCCACCGCCAGCAGCGCGAGATCGCTGTCGTGACTGACGGCCTCGACATCGGCGACGTACTTCTTCGACTTCCCGAAGCGCCGCACCTCGACGAAGACCTGGTTCTGCACCACGTGGGCGTTGGTGAGAACACGAAGGCCGGCCTTCGTCTGGATGATGGAACCCGACCCGGTACAGCTGCTCACGCCCTGGGTCTGCCACGGCTGCTCGTAGTCGGGTGGATCGGCCTGCGTCATCACCTTGACGACGGCCGGGCGAACGAGGTCGAGCTCCGAGCTCATATCAGATCGTCGGTCTCCAGGGTGTTCGGTCCAGCGCCCCCGCCGTGGCCTGAGGGCGGGCCGGACGCTGAGGGCAGTCTATCCGATCCGCGCTCGACCCGCGACGCATGCCCTGGATGGCCGCGAAACGCGCACCAGACGCACGTGAGGCCACGGCACCGGAAGGCTGATGCCCCTGCGTTGCCGCGATCGGTATTGCCGTGAAGTTACGATCGATCGGCTGGCGAGCGCAGGGCACGCGCACGCTGGATGAGGTCGAGGCACTCGGGACAGATGCCGTGCGTGAGCTGCGGTAGCTCCCTGGAGCTCAGCAGGTCGAGCGCGGCCACAGCACGCTCCACGTCTACCCAGCTGTCCTCGTCGAGGCACACGCGCTTGCACCAGCTGCAGACGCGTACGAACTCGTCGCAACGAACGGCGATCGCATCGAGAATGCTGACGAACTCGCGTGCCTCCTCGCGCACGACCTCGGATTCGAACTGAACCCCCGTCCCCTCATACGGAGACATCGTCATCATCATGAAGCGGCGAAGCGCCGGGGCGTCGCACCGGAACGGGACGCGAATGCTCGCTCGCTGACCGCGAACACGGCCGAACAGCAGCTTGAAGATGTGACGAGCTTCGTCACCGGAGATGAAGTCGAAGATGTAACGTCCAAGCACGCGGTCGCGCGTCAGACCCGGCGAACCGTTAGCCGCGGCGAAAGAAAGCCACCCGTCGTCGACGTGACGGATGATGTCGTCACCATCCACGCGATAGACGATGGTGCTCGGTCGTACGTCGGCCATGACCGCCTCTGCTTGCTCTCCTGGCAAGGAGTAGCACACCGCTCGCCGGCCGGGCGAGCCATCGTCGGCGCCCTGACCGAAGATGCGGCATCGGCGTCGAGAACCCGGATTTGCCGGCAGCCGAGATGTCGTTGCATGCCTACGGGCATCCCCTCACATGCCGGGCGAGTCCGCGTGTGCGCCGGAAGCCGTAGCCGAGCTGGCCACGACCTCGAATACCGGCCTTCCACCGAATACCGGCCAGCAAGAAATCGTCGGAAAAGAGTCGGGCATCGTGGCACCCGCTCTCGCGACGAAGCCCCCGGCACACGGCGATAAGTGCAAAACGAGCAGATTCAGCTCGTGGTCTTCCTGTTCAACACCTGGTGGGTGGCCGGCATCACGGCGTTCGTCGTGGTGGAGTTGCCGGTGCTGCTCCTTCGACCATTGCGCCGCTCGCGGGATCGCGAACGAGCACGGCGCAGGATCGACCTGACGCCGCAAGCCTCCGATCCCGAGTTGCCGATCGATAGCGACGAGGGCCTCGGTTCGTCCGTCGAGGCGGCCCACGCTCATGGCGACTCGAGAGACTTCGAGCCCACGATGGAAAATAGAGGCGCTACTCGCGGGAATCCACGGCAGAGCTGCCAAGCCCGGATGCGCGGTCGTCGCGGCGGCTGGCGACGGCGCGGCCGTTAGTCAGCGCCCGCTTCACGACCGGCCGACAGATTCCGACCCACCGACCGCTACGGCTGACTACAAGGCAGATGCCACGGCACCTGTGGCGTCCGCCATGGGCTTCGCTGCGCGCGGCACGTTTCAGGTTGCCGCCCGGCAACCCGAGGCCTTACAGTAGTTTGCACAGGAGAACGACACGTCACCTGTTCATGCACCGCAACTCACGTCCGAGGAAAACATCGATGGGAAAGGATTACGAAATCACGCGGGCTCAGGCGCAGCGCGCGGCCGCATCGCTCATGGTCGTCGTCGGACTGGCCGCCACGTTCCTCGTACCGGCTCTGTCCGACGCCGCACGCCGCGGCATCACCTCGCGCCTGCGGCCGTCGGCATCTCACAGCAGCCGGGCGGCCACGTCCTCGACCTCGGTCGGCAAGTTGCAAGCGGTGGTCGAGGCATCGCCGAACAGGCCCAGCGCAATCGCCCGCCTTCAAAGCGAGGTCGGCGGGGCGTCGTCCGGGTCGGGTGCAGTGCGCACGCGGACGGTTCTCCAGATCGGTGCGTTCCGGTCGGCCGCCAACGCTCACAGGCTGAAGCGCCGGCTCGGTGGGAGTTTCTCGAACGTCGAGGTGAGCAGCAAGAGAGTCGGTGGCGTCCGCTACTTCCGCGTCCGCGTCGAAAGCTCCGGCGGCGAGGACTCGCTGGCCCAGGCAGAAACGGATCTGCGTACGACTGGATTCAACCCGCTTCGTATCGCCGCGCGCTGATTCGCCAGGCAGGCGCACACCTCAGCGCGGGCTCGCGTGCCGCCGCCGGCGGCTAGTGAAGCGTGCGAACCCGGCGGTTCTCGGTCTGAAGGATGGCGTCGCTGCGCTTGCTGCGTCGCGTGCTCGGCTTCACGGTTGATTCCATCGTCCAGGTTCCGCCCATGCGCTTGCCGGTAACTACCACCTTGCCGCCGCGCCGCTTCGATCCACCGTCCTTCTTCGAGAAAAATGCCATGCCGTCCCTCCGTGCGTTGTGGGAGGGTACAAAGCAGATGCCATGCCATGTGCGCACATGAGACGAAACGCAGAAAACACCTGACGTTGGCGACGCGGACGGATCGACGCGACGGTACAGCGGTGATCGCAACCGTACCTTCCCGCACGCCCATCGACCGGCACGCGCATCGCAACGCGCCGGTCAAGAGCGGGCGTCGATGAACAGAACGTTCATCGCCACGTGACTCGTTGACGCGCGGGGACACGACGCCGCGTGGTTCTCGTCAGGTCGCCGTCACGACGTACATTCCCCGGGGAACGTGGCCTCCCCAGCACCGGCACCGCAGTGACCACGTAGCGCGACGCCAACCCGACCGCTCGATCGTCGCCCGGATCGCACGTGATCATCACCAGCGCGTCCTCGGCGCCGCCCACGCTCACCACCAGGTCGCCGTCCGGTCCGAGGCGAGCGACACGTCCGCGGTCTACCCGGTACGCCCGCACACGTCCGCCTGCGGTCTCCACTTCGACGCGGTCGCCGGCGCGGAGCTCGGGGAGCCAGCGGAAGTGCGTATCCCGATGGCCGCTCACGACCACGATCCCGGGAGCGCCGGGCGCGGCCGAGCCGGCCACGTGCGATGGTCCGAACGCGAGCGATTCGCCGCCGGCATCGGCGAGCACGATCTGGTCGACGCCGAGACGCTCCACGACGATACGCGCGACCGGCCAGCTGTCGGCCCACGGCCACGGATGATTCGGCGTGACGCTGTCGGCCGTGCGCGCCCACGCGCTGCGCAGGAGGACCTGAGCGACGACGGCCTTGGCGTGGATCCGCCCCGCGTCGGCAACGAGAAGCGCACCGGCGACGGCCGCGGCGACCGCGCACGCCCGAACGGTGCGGCCCGGCCCCTCCACGACCACACGCTTCGCCGCGTTCACCGGCCCGCGCCCCGCGCGACAATCACACGGCGGCCGAGGACCAGCGACGCGAGCAGCAACGAGAGTCCGGCCAGCAGGCGCATACGCGAGCCCGCGTCGGTCTGCGGGAGAGCGGCGAGCGTGAGCGTCGAACCCGGGGAAGCGGTGGCCGCTGCCGGCGGCGAGCTCGCCTGAAGCCCCGCGATGACGTCGGCGCCCCAGCGCTCGCGTGATCCGGGCCCACGATCGAACGCGCCATGGTGGCGCCAGCCGGCCGGCGGCTCCGTCGCCACCTGGCCACGCGCGAGCGGCTCGCCCGCCGAGCGGCTCACCTCGCTGTCGACTGCCACGAGGCTCGTGAAGCGACTCACCAGGCCGAACGCGAGGGCGAGCTCGGTGGCCGTCTGCTCTGTCTCGGCGCGCTCCGCCTCGTCGACGTCGCGCCGCGCGAGCCGATCGGTGAGCGACTCGATCGTCTTCGCGGCCCACAGCTTCGCGATGCCGGCCGGCTCGCCGCCTCCGTCGGAACGAGCACGCCCGTCGGCCCCCGGCCAGGCTTCCACGTGCCACGCCTCGCCACCGTGGCGGCCGGCGACCCGAACCGGCGGTGCCACACCGGGGATGCGTGCCACGGCCAGCACCGGCTCGCCGGCGTAGAGATCGGGGACACGCTCGGGCCATACGATGGCATCGCCGGCCGTGCCGTAGTCGACCTCGACATCGGTAACGGCCGGTCGCTCGAGCTTCGTCAGCAGGCTCGACATGCGCTCGCCTACCTCCTCGACGCTGCCTATGAACACGAACGTTCCACGGCCGGCCGCCGCGGAGCGCCGCATGAACGATCCGTTCGGTGCCGACCCGATCCCGATCGTGAACAGGCGACTCTCACCAAGCCGCTCACGGATCAGCTCGAGCAGCTGCTCTTCGCCGGCAACCTGTCCATCGGTGATGAAGACGATCTGCCGCAGCTTCCCTGATGCAGCACCGGCATCGAGCGCGTGCTCGAGCGCAGGCTTCATCTCCGTCCCCCCTTCGGCCGTACGTGCGGCCAGCCAGCCCATCGCGGCCGTGATGGCGGCCGACGTGGCGGGCTTCGCCCGGTCGAACATCGTCCTCGTCACCGAGTTGAACTCGATGATGTTGAACGAGTCGTCCGGGCCGAGCCGTTCGAGCGCGGTGCGCAGAGCCGCCTTCGCCTCGCGCAGCGACGCCCCGGCCATCGACCCCGAGGTGTCGAGCACGAAGACGACCTCGCGCGGCATACGCGTCCCGGACACCGCCTGCGGATCGGGCGGTACCAGCATCAGCAGCTGGTAGCTGTGGTCGCCGGCGCGCTCCTCGTGCAGACCGAGCAGCGGCTCATCGCTCATCAGCGGCCGCCAGCGCAGGACGAAGTCGCGGTCGGCGGGAATCGTGCCGCTGGCCAGGCTCACCGTGTAGCGCCCTTCGTCGATGCGGCGCGCGTCGACCACGTGCGAGGAGCTCGACACGGAGTGCAACGCGACGCCGGCGTCCAGGTCTACGACGAGATCGACTGGGTCGACGTCGCTGCGACCGCGACGTGCGACGACGACGTCGAAATCGGGCGTCTGCGCGTACGCGCCCGGACCGTTCGCGCCGGCGATCGCGTCACCGGCAGCCGGCGGAGCGTACGCAGTCGCCGGCGCGACGGGTGTGGCGGCCCCGGCACGCTCGTAGCGCGGCGCGACCACGAGCGGAAAGCGAATGCTGAACTCGCCGTCATCGAAGGCGACCAGCGACTGGTATTCGATCTCCACGATCACGTCCGCATCGGGCGCAACGTTCGCGACCGAGGTGCGGAACACGTCGGCGCGACGCTGCTCGGCCAGCACGGTCACGCGTCCCTGACGACGCGCCTGGGCGTATTCGCGACGTGCGCGGAGCTTCTCGCGAATCCGCCCCTCTACCTGACGATCGCCGACCTGCATTCGCAGACCGTCGACCGCCGAGCCGTCGGGCAGCGGAAAGACGTAGATTCCCTCGAGCCACTGGTCGGTCGGATTGTAGAAGCGCTGCGTGACGGTCGTGCGCGCAACCAGGCCGTTCACGTCGATCGTCACCCACGTCCCAACGCGTGGCGCGGCGACGTACTCGCCCGCGCTGGTCGTGCGAAACAGCAGGCGGCCGTCGCCACCGTCGCCGGCATGCTGCCGCGACGGCGCCGTCCGACCACGAGCACCGTCGCGCCCGGCATCGGGTACGTCGTCGGGCATCGGCAGCTCACCGGATCGGGCGTGCCCCACCTGGGCGTCCGCAGACAGGGGCAAGGCTACCGGTGCGGCAGCCGCCAGCAGGGCCGTGGTCATCGTCGTGATCGCCAGTTCCAGTCGCACGCTCGTACCTCCGTTTTCGGGCCGGGGGACATCGGCGATGGCGGCCGACACCAGGAGAGCCGTGCCCCAGGGCTGCGTACGGATGATGCGCTACGAAGGTGCAGTGATGATGCAGCGCGCGAGGAGATCGCGCGCAGGCGTCGTGCAGACGCCGACGACGCTCAGGCGACGGGCAAAACGACGCGAAACACCGCGCCTTGAGACGACGGCAACAGCTCGATCTCGCCGCCGTGGCGTTCCAGATAGCTCTGCACGATGGCGAGCCCGAGTCCGGTACCGCCGCGGTCGGCCGCGGTCGTGAAGAACGGCGCGAAGATCCGCCCGGCGATGTCCGCGGGGATACCGGGCCCGTCGTCGGCGATGCGGAGCTCGACGCGCCGGCCCGGTGCGGCCACCGCGTCGCTCGTGGCAGGCATCGCGGTGATCGAGACACGGGTTGCGCCGTGGCGCAGGCTGTTGTCGAGCAGGTTCGACAGGATCGTGTCGGCGATCGCGCGCTTCATGGCGATGCCCGATTCGAGGCCGTTGCCTCGCGCCTCGACGCGCAGACCACGGTCGGCGTAACGTCCGCGGACGTCGTCAAGAAGCTCGGCGAGCACGAAGCGGTCGCGCACGTAGACGGCGACGTCGGCGCGGGCGAGCTCGAGCATGCTCTCGGTCAGATGCTCGAGTCGATCGGTCGCCTCGCCGATGTTGCCAAGGAACTGACGGCGGTCGAGACCGCTCATCGTCGCGTCGTAGTCGCCGAGAAGCTCGATTGCGCCGCGAATTCCCGACAGCGGCGTCTTGAACTCGTGCGAGACGCTGCGCGCGAACTCGCGAATGTAGCCGTCGCGACGCCCGAGCGTTTCGGCGGTGCGCGCCAGCGTCTCCGAGAGCTGCCGGATCTCGGCCGTCACCGGGTTGCCGACGGGATCGGAGCCGCGCGGGTCGCCACGCTCCACCAGCCTCGACTGCCTGACCAGCGCGCCGACAGGGCCAGTCACGGCGACCGACACCAGCAGCGCGAGCACGACGGCGGCGAGCATGGCCGCAGAGGCGGACGCGAGGACACGACCACGCCGATCGTACAGAGCCTTCATCACGTTGCGCGGCGTGCGGCCGAGCACGGCCGCACCCACGACCCTTCCGCGAAACACGAGCGGATAGCCGACGTAGACCGTGCGCTCGCCGGCCCTTGCCACCGTCGTCAGGCTCTTGTGCCACAGGCCACCGGGCAGCGGCTGCTCGGTACGCGCGCGCAGCACGCTGGCCGGCCGGCCGGCCAGGGCCGCGTCGACCTCCGGCATGTCCTCGGCAACGACCCCACGCTCCCCGTTCGTCGCGGCCACCACCCTACCCCACTGGTCGAGCACCTTGGCGCTTGCCAGCGTTCGCTGCTGGGCCTTCGCGAGCAAGGGCTCGACGCGCTGTCCGACCGCCTCGATGAGCGGATCCACCGGCCGTTCGTCCACGAGGTCGGGGTATCTCGGAACGGGAAGGACCGGCTGACGCGTGGGGTCGACGGTGAGCGCGACCGGCTTGAACCGTGCCGCGGATGGCAGGAGCTCGGGCAGCGCCGCGCGGTAGCCCTGCGCCGTGGCCCACTTGCCGAAGCGAACCCGGCTGCCGAGCTCGGCCTGCAGGGCGAGCTCCTCGCCGAGCGCCGCAATGACGGCGGCCTCGATGAACGCAGCCTGGGCGTACAGCTCGGCCTCGGTCTGCCGGGCCAGCTCCGTCTCGAACACGCGATAGATGACGACGACCGGGAGGAACAGGATCACCACGGCGAGCACGGTCAGCACCGTGCGTAGCCGCGGCCGCCGGCCGCCGCGCTTCACGAACAGGCACCCAGCCTGTAGCCCACGCCGGCAACGGTCTCGACGACCGTAGCGCCGCCCACCTCGCGGAACTTCCTGCGCAGGTTGCGAAGGTGGCTGTCGATCGTGCGGTCGCTGACGACGACGTCGCCGCCGAGCGCGTCCATGAGCTGGTCGCGCGTCAGCACGTGACCGGGCCGTCGCATGAGCGCGCCCAGCAACCGGAACTCGGTGGCAGTGAGCCCGACCTGGTCGCCATTCCACGTCGCACGGTGAGCGGCGACGTCGAGCGTGAGCCGTTCGTGCTCCATGGACTCCTCGAGCGCGTCGGCATCGCCCCGCCCCGCCAGGCCCGGCCGATCTCCGCTACGGCGCAGGATCGCTCGCACGCGCGCAACCAGCTCGCGCGGGCTGAAGGGCTTGGTCAGGTAGTCGTCGGCGCCGAGCTCGAGACCGACTACCCGGTCGATCTCTTCGGCCAGCGCCGACAGGAACAGAACGGGCACATCGCTCAGCCGGCGAAGGCGGCGGCAGACCTCCAGGCCGTCAGGCCCGGTCGGCATCGACACGTCGAGGATCACCAGCTCGTGCCGCTCGCTGTCGAATAGCCGCAGAGCCTCCTCCCCGCTCGTGGCCAGGTCACAGCCGAACCCGTTCTGCTCGAGAGCGAATGCGACGGTCTCGCGAATCGTGCGGTCGTCGTCGACGGTGAGGATCGTACGGCCTGCCATACCCCGCCATCGAAGATAGGGTGGCTGCGGCACCGATCAAGTGCACGACATCGAGCGAGGCGCCGACGGCGCGATCGGACTCGCCCGGCCAGACCATTTACTTACCGGCAGCGAACTGGTTGCCTGGCCACTCTGCGTACAGGATCCGCGCAAGGTCGGACTGGCGTCCAGCGGTACGAATCGCAAACGTGCAAGCTGAAGCGAACAAGCTCCTGAAGGACGCGGTCGACGCAGGCGACGTACCGGGCGTGGTCGCCTGCGTCACGGACCGGTCCGGCACGACCTACGAGGCGGGATTCGGCAAGCGGACCCTCGGCGAGCCGGCCGACATGACGCCCGACACCGTGGTCTGGATCGCGTCGATGACCAAGGCCATCACCGGCGCAGCGGTCATGCAGCAGGTCGAGCGCGGCCATCTCGAGCTCGACGCCCCTGCCCGCTCGGTGCTGCGCTACCTGGGCGAGGTCGAGGTGCTCGAGGGGTTCGACGACGCCGGCATGCCGCGGACGCGGGCGCCGCGCCGTGAGATCACCCTGCGACACCTTCTCACGCACACCTCGGGCTTCTCCTACGAGTTCTGGAACGAGAACATCGGCAGTTACCAGCAGGCCACGGGCATCCCCGATACGAACAGCTGCCGGAACGCGGCGCTCACCACGCCGCTGCTGTTCGACCCCGGCGAGCGCTGGGACTACGGCATCGGCATCGACTGGGCGGGCAAGATGGTGGAGGCGGTCTCGGGACAGAAGCTCGGAGTCTACCTACGCGAGAACGTGCTCGATCCGCTGGGCATGACCGATACGGCCTTCTTCATCACGCCCACGATGCGCGAGCGGCTTGCCACGGTCCATCGTCGCGGCATCGATGACTCACTGGTTCCGGACCCCGATCTCGGGATGCCGCAGCAGCCCGAGTTCGAGGCGGGCGGCGGCGGACTGTACGCGACCGTCCCCGACTACCTGCGCTTCGTCCGCATGATGCTGAACGAGGGACGCACCGACGCCGGCGAGCGACTGCTGCGGCCCGACACGGTGAAGCGCATGTCGACCAATGCCATGGGCGACCTGAGGGTCCGGCCGCTGAAGACGGCGATACCGTCGCTGTCGAACGACTTCGAGCTCCCGCCTGGACTCGACATGCAGTGGGGGCTCACGTTCATGATCAACAACTCGGCCATGCCCACCGGCCGCTCGGCGGGAAGCCTGTCGTGGGCAGGACTCGCCAACAGCTACTACTGGATCGACCAGAGCCGTGGTATCGGCGGCGTCTACGCGACGCAGATCGTGCCGTTCGCCGACAGCAAGTCGCTGCCGCTGTACGCGGCGTTCGAGGCGATCGTTTACGACGCATCGTAGTCTTGTCAATGCCGACCCCGGTGCGATAAAAACAGCATCGCGCTGGCCTCGCGCGGCACGAGGAACCGGGCGAGCACATGGACACGCAAGGCCAGGTTCGGACCTTCCATCGCTTCGGCGTCTTCGAGCTTCGCCGCGAATCCGGACCGCTCTTCAGGCGCGGCGCGCCTGAAGATCCAGGCCTCCAGCCAGCTGCGGTGCAGCGGAACTCCGGGTGCGCTCTACCCGGGCTGTCCCTGAGCGTGGCCAGGCGGCGACCGGGACGTTGTCGTCCGCGTGAGCCTGAATCGTGACGAGGGTGATGCCCACGAAGGGAATCACACGCTGTCCGTACCTCTCCGGTTCGACTTTCATCCGATGCGCGGGATCACGCGGACGGCGTGATCACACAGGCTCCAACCTGCGGCCCTGCGTTCGGTCGGGGACGTCCCGGCGAGTCATGAGCGCGACGCGCGCACATGAAGCCGGCGCGACGGGAAGTCGACGTAAGGTCGCTACTCGGCCGTTCGCTCTTCGTCGGGGACGGTTGTAGTTCCTACTCTCCGAAGGGCCGCGAGCCCGAATGTCGTAGCCGGGAGTGAGACAGAAGAACGCAATGAGACTCCACCAGCTGATCCTGCTGACCACCACGCTCGTAGTCGCATGCGCGTCGTCGAGCCCCGTGCAACTGCGGTCGACGGACACACGGCCCAACATTCTGCTCGTCGTCGCCGACGACATGGGGTGGAGCGACCTGGGCTATTTCGGAAGCGAGATCGAGACGCCGCACCTCGACGCTCTCGCGCGCAGCGGGCTTGCGTTCACCGACTTTCACACGTCCGTGAGCTGTTCCCCAACCCGCTCCATGCTCCTGTCCGGCACCGACAACCACCTCGCCGGCCTCGGAAACATGGGCGAGTTACTCTCTCCCGAACAACGAGGCCAGCCCGGCTACGAGGGCCACCTGAACGATCGCGTTGTCTCGCTGTCAGAGCTTCTCCGCAGCGGCGGGTATCACACGTACATGGCCGGGAAGTGGCACCTGGGGCATTCCGTGGACAGGGCCCCTCATTCCCGCGGCTTTGAGCGGTCCTTCAGCATGCTCAACGGCGGGGCGAGCTACTGGAACGACATGAGCGGTCTGGCCGAGGCCGAGGCGCTCGTCACCTACGTCGAGGACGATGAGGTCGTCAAGACGCTGCCCTCCGACTTCTACGCGACGCGCAACTTCACCGACTTCCTCATCGAGTCCATCCGTCAAGACCACGGCGACGGCAAGCCGTTCCTCGCCTACCTCGCCTTCACCGCCCCCCACGATCCGATGCACGTCCCGGAGCCGTGGCTCAGCATGTACCGCGGGCGCTACGACGAGGGCTACGAGGTGTTGAAGAAGAGGCGCATCGCGAGCGCGAAGAAGGTCGGAATCGTGCCCGCAGACGCGCCCGAACCCGGTCGCCATCCGATGCTGGCGGCATGGGAGAAGCTCGCCGAGGAGCAGCAGGCTCTCGAGTCCCGGGGGATGGAGGTCTACTCCGGGATGGTCTCGAACATGGACGACCACTACGGACGCGTAGTGGACTTCCTCCGGGACATCGGGGAGCTCGACAACACGGTCGTGATCTTCCTCTCCGACAACGGCCCGAACCCCTGGGTCAGTGAGGACTATCCGGGAAATCGTGAGAGCGAGTGGTTCACTCAGTTCGACAACAGCATCGATAGTATCGGCCATCCCGGGTCGCACTACGCGTACGGAATGGGATTCGGCTCCGCCTCTGCGGGCCCGCTGGACCTGTTCAAGATGACGGTCGGTGAAGGTGGCATCCGCAGTCCCCTGCTCGTGTCGGGCCCCGGAGTCAGGAGCGGCAAACGCACGGATGCGTTCGCCTACATCTGGGATGTCATGCCCACGTTGCTAGATTTTGCGGGCGTTCCTCAGGCCGAGACGTTCGACGGACGGCCCGTCGAACCGGTGCGCGGTAAATCACTGCGAGGACTGTTAACAGGAACGGCAGACGTGGCGTACGGCCCTGAGGATCTCGTCGGCGGAGAGATGCAAAACGGCAAGTGGATGCGTCAGGGCGACCTCAAGGCTGTATCGGTCGCACCACCCTACGGACCGGGTACGTGGCACCTCTATAACGTCGCGAACGACCCCGGCGAGACGCACGACCTGGCCGCGGAGCAGCCGGAGACACTCCAGCGGCTCAGGGCAGCTTGGGACGCGTACGCCGCCGACGTCGGGGTCGTGCTCTCCAAGTAGTCGCGAGCGGCATCGCGCCGTCGGACGTCCCGTCAAAGATGGTGCCCCCAAGGGTTTCCGCCCCTTGTGGTCCGGTGTTGCGGTTCGAGTTCCACCCGACGCGCGGGATCAAGCGGGCGGCCTGAGAATCAGGACTCGACGATCAGGAGCACGAGGCGGACCGACGACGGGTCTTTCGCGGGATGTCTCGAACCGTCTTTGCTGTAGATCGTGCCTTGGCCACTTCGATCCTCCGCCATGGCCTGGGAGCCTCTCTTAGCCGGTGGCGGCTATCTGTCCAGGATCAGCTGACAGGACACAGTACTTTGCACCTAGAGCCAGCGCCGGACCGATGCCTTGTAGTCCGTGTAGAGGCTCCCGAATTTCTCTTCGAGATAGGCCTCTTCGTAGCGGATCGCGATCAGATAGATAACGACCCAGGCGACAGGGACGAGTATCACGACCCACCCGTTGGCTAGCGCCAAGCCGATTCCCGCCTGCAGCAGTCCCATCGACACGTACATCGGGTTCCTGGTGAAACGATAGACACCGGTCGAGATGATTTCCGGCGTGCTCAGCCAGGGCTTCGGGTCCTGCCCGGTGCGACGAAACAGCCCGAACGCGCCCACCATCAAGAAGACCCCCATCCCGAGCAGCAGGGCCGCCAGGCCGTAGCGAGACACGCCTTCCAAGGGAATGCGCAAGGGCAGTACCCAGAGATGAATTGCGACCCCTAGCGCCAGTGCAATCAACGCCACGAGGGGCGGCGGAAAACGAACGGCCGCTCCGTCATTCGATTCTGCCTCAGTGCTCATGCGGGAACATTCGCATAGCCGAATCGAATTGTTTAGCCATCGGTCGTCGAGAGTGAGGGCGACGGGCCGATCGCAGACGTGGCGATCGGCAGACTCAAGGCGCTTGAGTCCGAAAGGACACAACTAACTCCGCGACTCACGGAGCTCGAAGCAGCCCAGAAGGCGATCCCGCTGGCGGTCGGTGTTAGCAACGAGTTCCTACGTGAACTGCTCGAACGCTTCGACGAGTGGAGTTGACCCGTTTTCGCGGATGGTTTTCGGCTTGGCTTGGACTTCCCCCGCTCTCCTAGACAATCCGAAGCCTCATGGTGAGGCGCCTTCAAACGGGCTTCGTCCCGTCGCCCGCGACCAACGGCTTAGACGAAATGTTGTCACTGCATTCAGCCTCGGATAGCCAACGTCCATGCCACGAAAACAAATTGCTGCCGAAATCACAATGGCCATGGACGCAGCTTCGCGTAAGGCTCTACGCGAAGCCCTCACTCAGCTTCCGACGGATACGACTCTCGGAAGCTTACTGGATGACCTGGGCGCTTCTCGACCTGCCGAAGTGTTGCGGTCGCTACCGCTTCACGAACTCACGACGCTACTGAACGGAAACGGCGATTCCACGCCGAAACGCGGCGCACCGAAGCGTCGGAAGTCGCGACAGAAGACAACCCCCAACGGTTCGGTCCGCAGCTACCTAAGAAAAGCCGGTAAGGCGAAAGCCGAAGAGATTCGCGCGGAAGTAGGTGGATCGCCAGAGGAGATTCGCCGCGTGCTCTTCGAGTTGAAGGATGAGAGAGTTGCGCGACGGACAGGCCAAGGGCGAGCGACCGTCTGGCACTGGAAGGGCTGACTTGAGCAGACCCCTGATCGCGGGCGAGCACGTACTGCTTCCCGTCGAATGAAGTGGGACCAAATCGGCCGTTATCTTAAGAGACGCTTTCGTGGAGTTAACCCATCCCGGTGGAGACTTCTCCGCTGGGGAGATCGGAGTCTCCGAGATCGAATCAACTCCGAACATCCCGCGCGGAATGCTGCGAGCGCGGAGGCGACCTGGTGCACCCTCGCGGACGATCCGTCAAAGATGGTGACCCCAAGGGGAATCACACGCTGCCCCTACCGATCCGGTTCGAGTTTCATCCGACGCGCGGGATCAAGCGGGCAGCGTGATTGCACGCCACCGGCGAATGCTTCACCTGTTCTACCTCCATGACCACTTTCCGACCGTCCGGATTCGACAGTAATTATCGACGGGGCGGTTGTCTCAGTCATGTTGGCAGAGAGGGGACCGCAGCCTGGATCAACGAGCCGCGTAGGTCTTCGGGACGCCAGAGCCGCTTCTGCCGCGCGCTGCTGGTGTAGCACGCGATCGCTCGGGTATGCTCGGCAGCTATGGAAGCTGTGTTCCGCAAGATCGGGGTCGTGATCATCGTCGCGCTGCTCGGGATGGGCTGTGCCGCGAAGCGCCGGTCGAGCGAGCCTCCCATGATCGGTGTGACCAGCATGGTCGTCAGCAGCAAGGCAATGACCGGTAGGGACGGCCCCGCCGGAATGATCACGCCCATGACGTATGTCGAGGCTGTCAAACAAGCCGGAGCGATCCCGGTCGTAGTTCCCCCGCTGGTCGATGTCGACGCGATGGCAATGTACGTGGCGAGGCTAGACGGGCTCGTGCTGATCGGAGGGCGGGACATCCCACCGGACGCATACGGCGAGGAATCCGCGCCTCAGGTCGTACCGATGGAACGGCAGCGATGGGACTTCGAGAGCGAGTTGCTGCGGCGATGGCTGACGACAGATAAGCCCGTGCTTGGCATCTGTCTAGGCTCGCAGGTTGTGAACGTTGTACAGGGGGGAACGCTTATCCAAGACATCCCTACGGAAGTCGGTGATACGGTCTCTCATCGAGCACCCGACGGTGCATGGCACGTGGTCACCATCGAGGACGATAGTCAGCTCCATGCGATCCTCGGTGAATCTGAGGTGGCGGTCTGGGCAGGACACCATCAGGCGGTCGAGAGAGTCGGCGAGGGCCTCGTCGTCGTTGCACGCAGCGATGACGGCGTGATCGAGGCGACGGAGATGAAAGAGAAGCCATTCGCCCTGTTCGTGCAGTGGCATCCCGAGCGAATGGACGGCACCGATCACCGACGCAAGATTTTCCAGGCGCTGACGGATGCTGCCCTAGCAGAGGACCGGTAGACGCGCTCGGGTCGTTCAGCACGCAATCGAAGGCGCCTCACTGCTTCCCGTCGAATCCATTGGGACCAAATCTGCCGCTGACCTAAGAGACACCTTCGAGGCCAAGGAAGGAGGATTCCGGTGGCAAAGAAGGAGTCGGCAGAGAAGGCGATCAAGGACATCCGGCGTAAGACACGGCTCCGGTTCTGCGCCGAGGAGAAGATCCGGGTCGTCATGGAAGGTCTGCTCGGCGAGGACAGTATCGCCGAGCTATCCACCACGATTGGTGGCTAGAAAGCGATTGCCCCCAAGGGGTTCTGCCCCTTGGGGTCTGATGCTGCGGTTCGAGTTTCACCCGACGCGGGGGATTAAGCGGGCGGCGTAGCCGCCCCTGTGGAGTTGACCCATCCCGGTGGATACTCCTCCGCTGGGGAGATCGGAGTCTCCGAGATCGAATCAACTCCGAACATCCCGCGCGGAATGCTGAGAGCGCGGAGTCGACCTGGCGCACCCTCGCGGCCGACCTGTCAAAGATGGTGATCCCAAGGGTTGCCGCCCCTTGTGGTCCGGTGTTGCGGTTCGGGTTTCACCCGACGCGGGGGATCAAGCGGGTGGCGTGATCCCGCAGGCTTCGACCTAGGGACGGTGGGGCAGATCGAGGACGACGACAAGGAGCGCGACGAATGCGGCTTTTCGTTGTCGCACGCGCGCTTACGCTGTCGAGGTCATTCCACTGGGTTCGATGGGGTACGGCGGTTTTCGATACCCAACCGGCACCAGCGCGGGCACCGGGCTCCAGTCGGCCCGGACAGCCCGCCTCAGGGAGCCTTTGCCTTGAATCGACGGCCGGTATTGCTGGCTGCCGAATCGAAGTCGGTGCTCCAGCATCGCCCCTCGCCGTTGATGAGCTGGACAGTCATCGTCGGCTCGAGAGCGCACCACTTCGTCGCATCGTAGCGAGCCGGCAGCCGCACGTTCGGTCCGCGTGCCTTCAAGGTGGCGCTGGCCTTGCCGGCCACACCCGGTTTGAGCTGAACCACCGACACCCCGTCAGACGCCGCAGACCTGTCCCTATAGCTCACAGTTCCGGATCCGGAGGCGCGCCAGTTTCTACCGCTCGCGACCGCCAGGCTGGTCGCGAGCGACGCGACGCCGGTCGCGCTGTCATAGACGCACAGCACGTACTCCGTCGTATCCGTCGGGTCGCCGAGGTCCGCTGGCAGCGTCTCATCGCCGTTGCGCCATTTCCACGTGACCGCGTCCTTGAACTCACCGTCGCGGTCGAGCAGCTGAATCTGTGCTTTTCCCGCATGCAGACAGCCGGCAGCCGGAGTCGCCGGGCAGCGTGCCGCCCCCAACGGGAGCGTAGTCGTGGTCGACGTCGTAGAGGTGGTTGTCGACGTGGACGTCGACGTAGTCGTCGACGTAGCATCCGTGACGCAGCTGATCTCGCTGATGACCACCTCGGCTCCATCTATGGGTTCCAGCGCAGGATCAGAAGCATCGACGACAGTGATGGCGAAATCGTCGATCGTTGGCTCGAAAATACCGGCAAAGGTGCATGCGACCACGTCGGTCGGCCCGTCGAACCCGGACTGGTCGATCGCGAGGGATATCAGAATCGACGCGTCGTCGAGATCATTGAAGGCAAACCCGGTCGAGGGCAGCAACGACGCGCAATCCACGTCCAACCCCGTACCAACGAAGCCGCCGGGCGCATCGGCGTAGTCGGTCTCGAACTGCAGCGTGACAAAGGTAGCAGCTGTCGTCGTCCGGAACGTGATCACGCACGTCGTGCCTCCGCCGGCGCACTGCGGCGTGATCGTCGTGCCGCAGTCGAGCGTCATGTTGCTGCCGGTGTTGCTATCCGAATCGATCTGACAGCGAATCTCATCGAACAGACCGCCCGCGTTGTCCCGTATCGTATTCCCGTCAACCCCATTCAGCCGTGCTCCGCGCAGCTCGATTCCGTGGTGGCGGTCAGGGTTGTAGCCGTTGCGAGAGACTTGATTGTCCAGCACGCAGTTGTTGTCCGAATCGTCGATATCGATGCCATCATTCCCGTTCTCGTGGATCCCGTTGCGTGACACCTCGTTGAACTCGCTGAAGTTCTCCAGCGTGATACCGTCATCACGGTTATGGACCAGCGTGTTGTCCGCGATCACGTTGCCGCTCGATTCGTTCACACGAACTCCGTCGTCGCGATTCTCCTTGACCAGATTCTGGGTCACCTGGTGGTCGACGCCGAGCTGAACTTCGAGCCCATCCTGCCTGTTCGATCCGATGCAGTTGCAGTGAATCTGGCTGTCGTCGGATTCCTGGACCCGCAGACCATCGTTACCGGCGTCTATGATGTTGAGAAATTGCACGGTGACATTTCTCGAGTCGATTACCTCGATGACGTGCCTTCCTCCCCGTACCGTCGAGACGAGATCCCCCGGCCCGGGGCCGTTGGCCGGACATCCTGACTCGGGCGCGATGCCCTCGATGACGAGCCCCTCACGCTCGATGACCGTCACGCCGCCCTCACACTCGCCCTCGACGATGATCGTAGCGCCGCCGTTCGCGACATCGACAGCACTCTGCAGATCGTCAAAGCTGCTCGGCGGGGAGTCCACAGTGACGGAACACGGACCGGGAGAAGAGGCACTGCCGCAAGGCACGTCGTCGGTATCCGAGCCGACGAGCCCCGGACTATCGCCGTCCAGATCCTCTCGCTCGCCAGCGTCGGGAACGAGCGCGACGTTCTGGCTCTGCGTCAACGCATTCGCGTCCGAGACGAGCATCACCCCGATGATTGTTGCGACAGCCAAGGTCCGGACGACCCACCTACACTGCCGCTCCGTGCCGGATGCCGACTCCCGATAGCCCCTTGGCCGACTGCCTATTCCTGGTGTAGTGCGGCGAATCACCGCCGCGAACGAATCCGACTTTTGCATGGCTCCCCCAAAGAGCGTCAGTAGGACGGACTGGAGGACTGGCGAGATGACGGCTACCGCAGCGCGCGGAACTCGGCGGCCCCCCAGCCACCCGAGTAAGTCCGTCTTCTCCTATCACGCGTGCCCGACGTGTTGCTATCCTCACGCCCCGAAAACACGCCCCACTCGATGGTGCGTGGGAGCATCACTTTTTAGAGGTCAATCAGCTGGCTATCGACACATACGCCACAACAGGAGGAGCTGCTCGAGAAGATTGACGTCCCCCCAGTTCCAGCCGCGAGTGTAGGTCGTCGAAATCGTTGGGACCGTCAACCGCGAAATCTAAGAGACACCTCGTATCCTCTCTTTGCGGCTAGGCCGCGTTCCTCAGGTTCTCTTTGCGACGCCGTGACAGCGCCTCACGCTTGATTCGTTCTCGTCGTGTCAGAATCTCCTGTTGCCGCCCCTCGTACATATCGGCCGGCGTGACGTTGCCGAGCGACTCGTGGTAACGCTCGTGGTTGTAGTACTCGACGAAGCGAGCG
>Ga0315338_1001026_pt1 | contig 42112 bp, 39 predicted proteins | sample ASW8metaG_FD_204518 | JGI IMG/M metagenome (GOLD analysis project Ga0315338, IMG submission 204518) | Ammonia-oxidizing marine archaeal communities from Monterey Bay, California, United States - ASW #8 | ecosystem: Environmental > Aquatic > Marine > Coastal | place: USA: California | collected... | reverse complement strand
CCAACGACATCGTCGCGCTCGATGCGAGAACGGGACGAGTCTTCTGGATCTACCGCTACCCGACATCACCTAATCACTTGGCCTGCTGCGGAGCGAACAATCGTGGGGTGGCGGTACTCGGCGACACGGTCTTCATGGGAACGCTCGACGCCCACGTCGTGGCCATCGATGCGACGAGCGGAACGGAGCTGTGGGACGTAGAGGTGGCCGACCTAGCCCTGGCCTACGCATTCACCCTGGCCCCACTCGCCATTAAGAACAAGGTGCTGGTCGGGACGACCGGCGGTGACCAAGGCATCCGAGGGTTCATTGCCGCGTTAGACGCCGAGACGGGCGAGGAGGCGTGGCGCTTCCACACGATTCCCGGACCGGGTGAACCGGGTCACGAGACGTGGGAGGCGTGCCCGCCCAATCCGGAGACCTACTGCGACCCGGAGGCGTGGAAGCACGGCGGCGGCTCGGTCTGGCTCACGGGGTCGTATGACCCGGAGCTCAACCTCACCTACTGGGGAATCGGTAACCCGGGCCCCGATTTCAACCGGGCTCAACGTCCGGGCGACAATCTCTACACCTGCTCGGTGGTCGCGCTGGATGCCGATACTGGAGAACTGAAATGGCACTTCCAGTTCACCCCGGACGACCCCTACGACTTCGACGCGGTCCAGATTCCGATTCTGGCAGATATCACGCGCAACGACACTGAGTTTAAGGTGATGTTGTGGGCCAACCGCAATGGGTTCTACTACGTGCTGGATCGAGCGACCGGCCGATTTCTCCAGGGGCAACCGTTCGTGACCGTAAACTGGGCGGAGGGACTCGATGACAGTGGACGCCCCGTCGAGACTCCCCAACCCCCCGGCGAACCTACCTACCCGAGCCTCTACGGCGGGACAAACTGGTTTTCGCCATCCTACAGTCCGCGGACGGAGATGTTCTACATCCCAGCGTGGGAAGACCACGCGACGATCTTTGAAGGGAAACCTCAGGAGTACAAAGAAGGCGAGTACTTCGCCGGGAGTCTGAATCGCCCGTTTGAGCCCGTGCCGAATGCACCTAACCTGCCAGCCAGCACCCGCGGTCCCATCAACAACTGGACAGATGTTCTCGGGTACGGTGCCGTGTTGGCGCTGGATGCGCTCACCGGTGAACAGCAGTGGAAATTCGAAATGACAGATGTCATCCGCAGCGGCATTCTGACCACGGCGTCCGATCTGTTGTTTACCGGCGCCCGGTCCGGCTATTTCCAGGCGCTTAACGCTCGAACCGGAGCATTGTTGTGGAAGGCAAGTCTCGGCAGCCAGATCGTCAACGGCCCGATAACCTACGAGGTAGGCGGCAAGCAGTACGTCGCCATCATCTCAGGACACTCCCTCTCGACCTTCGCACTTCGCGACCGACATAACTGACTTTCTTCAGTTGAGTGCGATAGACAGCGTCGGGTATCACGTGACCGCGCGACGATTACTAGCCCAATAGATAGCCGGCACCACGAAGAGGTTCAGTGCAGTCGACGACACTAGCCCGCAGACAACCACAAGTGCAAGCGGGGCCTGGATCTCACTCCCCGGCTCTCCAAAACCCAGGGCAACCGGCACAAGCGCCAATCCAGTCGACAACGCGGTCATCAAGATCGGTACGAGTCGACTAACCGACCCCTGGATCACGGCCTCGCGTACATCGCCCACCCGCCCATCCTCACGTAGTCGCCGGATGTGCGAGATCAGCATGATGCCGTTGCGTGTCGAGATCCCGAACAATGCAATAAATCCGATCAATGCGGCAATGGATAGCACCCCATTACCCAGGAAAACTCCTACAACACCTCCGATTAACGCCAAGGGAAGATTAACCATGACGATCGCCCCATCCCGCACCGACCGGAACGCGGTCATCAAGACAAGAAAGATGCCGGCAATGGCGACGAGAGCCAAGCCTAGTAGGAGTCGAGATGCCTCAGACTCAGCCTCGAATTGTCCATCGTATTCAACGCGGTACCCTTCCGGTAAGGTAATACTCTCGGCCAACCGCTCTCGGATAGTACCCACGACGCCCCTGAGATCACCCCCGGTGACGTTTGACGTGACCACGATGCGCCGCTGCACATTCTCACGACCGATAAAGTTCGGACTGCGATCCTCGACAATCTTGGCGAGACTACCGAGCGGCACGCGAGCCCCAGCAGGCGTATCGACCCACATCTGCCGCATCGCGTCGAGGTCGGTCATATCGGTCTGGGCGTAGCGCAAAATCAACGGAAACATCATTTGACCATCGATAATCTGGCCAACCTCGCGACCCAGCAACGCCGTTTCAAGAACCAACGCGGCCTGCCCGGTCGGTAATCCGTGCGGAGCGAGCGCAGCCCGATCGAAGACAACCCGCACCGTAGGAATGTCGGCCTGGGGTTCCATCGCCAGGTCAACCAAACCAGGAATGTCTTGCATCGCCTCGACCGCCTGGTTCCCGAGAGCCCGTAGCACGACTAGATCGTCACCGAAAATCTTGACGGCGATATTTGCACGTGATCCTGAGAGCATGTGGTCAATCCGGTGTGAGATCGGTTGACCCATAGTGATGTTGGTCCCCGGCACAAGCGACAAACGTTCCCGAATCTCCTCTTGCACAAGCTCAGGTGACCGACCGGTAGGATTGAGTCGCACGTCGATCTCGGATGACTCGACCCCTTGAATATGTTCGTCACGTTCGGCCCGGCCCGTCCGGCGCGCTGTCACAACCACCTCCGGCACTTCTAGCAAGATCCGCTCGATGGAGCTGCCCAGCGCATTCGACTCCGCCAAACTTGTCCCGGGTAGCGTCACCGCGTTAATGACCAACGCACCCTCATTAAAGGCCGGCAGAAAACCTCGCCCCATGAAGGGCATCGTCGCAATCGCGCCTCCAAGCATCAACGCAGCCGTGGTCATCACCAACCCAGTGTGATTCAACACGTGGGGTAAGGCGCGTGCATAAATTCGCTTAACAGCGGTCGCTACGGTTGGCTCCTGTCCTTCCTTGATACGACGTACGCCCGGAAGCAGATACGTGCACAAGACCGGCGTCATCGTCAGAGCGACGACCAGCGATGCAAACAGCGAGATGAGATAGGCAAAACCGAGCGGTTGCAACAACCGACCTTCAACTCCTGGAAGAAAGAACAGTGGCAGGAACACAAGCATGACGATCGCAGTGGCAAAGACGATTGAGCTGCGGATCTCAAGACTGGCGCGATAAACAACTTCCAGCGTCGGGCGTCGTTCTGTAACCGGAAGACTGGCATTTTCCCGAAGCCGGTGTGAAACGTTCTCGACATCTATAATCGCGTCGTCGACTAAAGCACCGACGGCGATAGCCATCCCGCCCAAGGTCATGCTGTTAATGGATAATCCCGCTAACCGAAGACCCACAACAGCTGCCAAGAGTGACAGTGGTATCGCAAGCAACGTGATGGCTCCGGCCCGAATACTCGCGAGAAATACTAATGTCACTAGGATGACCAGGACAGTGCCATCGCGTAGTGCGTTCGTGAGATTACCGATCGCCAGTTGGATAAAATCCGCTTGACGAAATAGCCGCGAGTCGAGCTGCATTCCCACTGGAAGGGCTGTCTGGATTGAATCGATTACTGACTCGAGATCACTTGTCAGTGCCAAGGTATTGACGTCAGGCTGACGTTGAATGCCAAGTATTACGGCTGGCTTGCCGTTTCGGGAACCCTCGCCCCGTTTGAGAGCGCTGCCCAGCCGAACATCGGCTACGTCACGCACGCGGATCGGGAGTCTGTTGCGCGTACCGATGACCGTTGCACCGATCCCATCGAGATCGCGCAAGCGCCCGATACCTTCAATGAGGTATTCCTGTCCGCCAGCTAGACGGAACCCCGCAGAAGTATTTCGACTCTCTCCTCGCAACGCCGTTTCGACCGCGCCCAGCGCCACACCGTAATCAGCCAACCGATTGGGATCGACGAGCACCTCAAATTGGCGACGCTCGCCCCCAATGACTGTGACCTGGGAGACACCGGGTGTCGCCAATAAGCGTTGCCTGACGACGACCTCGGCTGTCGTGCGCAGCTCGAGTGGCGTGTGGTCGGTCGACTCTAGCGCAACGAACATGATCTCGCCCATGATCGACGAGAGCGGACCTAACACTGGTAGCTCAACCTCATCCGGCAGACTTGCCGAGACCGTCATCAGTTTCTCTGTCACCGTCTGGCGGACACGATAAAGATCCTCGCCCCAGTCGAAGTCAACCCAAACGACAGCGATGCCAACAGCGGTGGCTGAGCGTACCCGTCGAACACCCGATGCACCGTTGAGAGCCGCCTCGATTGGGAAAGTGACGAGCGTTTCCATGTCCGTCGGCGACATCCCGTGCCCCTCGACGAGCACCGTCACCGTCGGTGCCGTGAGATCTGGCAGCACGTCGACAGGAATATCCCTCGCGACGTAGCCACCCCAAATGAGGAACCCAACCGCTATTACGAGCACAACGAAACGATTTCGTAATGACCACCAAATGAGACCGTCAATCATTATCAGCCTCTCTAGTGCGCGTGCCCATGCGCAGGAACCTGCGCCGAGAAAGCGGCCAAACGTATAAGCGGTGCACCTCGAACGACAATGCGCTCTCCAGGGGCAACATCACCGTTAATCTGTACGAGACCTGACTCACGATTCCCGAGTCGAACTGCACGTCGCTCAAAGCTCTCACCAGTAACCTGAACGAAAACAACTGGCTGGCCAGCATCGTCGACAATGGAGCTTTCAGGTACCGCGATCGCCTCGGTGGCAGCTGACAAAAACACGCGTAACGACACCGACTGTCCGATCGCGAACCGGCGATCAGGGGCAGACAGCTCATAGATAATAGGAACCGTGCGTGAATCGGGATCGAGAACGCGACCAATGCTGATCAACCGATCGAGAGCCACCGGTCCGGCGCTTCCGGGAATCTTGAGTTCGGCAGCGACCAATTCGTCCACTCGCGAGAGCTCTGCCTCTGGCAGTGCGCCCACAATATGCACGCGATCGAGAGCGACAAGCCTAAAGAGCCGTGCGCCCTGTTCGACGCTGGCCCCTGGCGTGGCATCGGCTTCAGCCACAACCCCACTCATCGGCGCGCGCAGAACGAACCGCATGTCTCCCACATCTTCGCCCTCGCCAGCCCGTGTCGCATCGAGCTGTGCCAAGTGCGCTTCGGCCGCTGACACGCGCGCCGTAGCCGTCTGCTCGGTCACACGCGCCTCCAGTTGTCGACGCCTCGGTAGAGCCCCGACCTCAACTAAACGTTCGACTCGCGTGCGCTCAGCTCGGGCGAGTTCCAAAGCGTCTCTTGCTTCCGCGACGTCCAACAGGAGCGCTGGGCGGTCATCACCGTGCCCACTGTGAGGAATGATCTCAGCCAGACTCTCGCCGCGCTCTACTCGCGAACCGGCCGCGCGCACAGACATATCGTTCGCTAGTCGACCTGCCACCGGGGTCGTAACATCGACGCGCCCCCCAGTACGAACCTCGATTACCGCCGCAAGTACGAGACTCTCAGACATCTGACTCCGTTCGGCTGGACCCGTTGCAAAGTCAAGAATCCACTGTTGCTCTTTAAGAAACGGAATCGACCACCTGTCCGCTGGTTCCTCTAGGACCGTGGGGCTCTCAGCCTCTGCCATCGTTTGCACCATCACGTTACCGAGATCGTGCCGATCGGTTAGTCCTGGAGCGTCCAACTCTAGTTCGAGCCGGTAGGAACCGGGTCTGCTCGGATTGACGGCCACCTCGAAGATCCCCGGACGAACCGGCGCTGCTGCTACGAATTCCTCCTTTTCTTCGCCGGTCAAATGGACGACGGCTCGCCCAGTCCGTACCGGTTCGAAGGTCGAGAGATCAGTAAAATGAATTGTGAACCAGCTCGTCCTATCCTCGACAAGCTTCGAGTATTCCACGAATAATTCGCTTCGTCCCGTCCACCGTGTCTCGACGACTGGTTGCGATTCCTCACTTTCAACATTTTTAACCGTCTCGGGTACAACTGATTCTGGACTTCCACACGAAATCACGCCAAATGTAAGCACGAAGACGAAACCGACGGCACACAAACGCCAGCCACTCTCACTAATCGAAATCATGGTGTTGTCTGCCCCCCGATCGCTCTGTCGAGGTCAATAGCCGCCCGCCGAGCGGCAGCAGATAGCTCCAGTAACCGAAGCTCTGAACGGAGCCTCACACGATGCGCGTCCAGCACTTCCAGAATGCCGTACTCACCTTCTTCGTACGCAGCCGTGGCGACCTCGGTTAATTCGGCTGCTCGGTCGACGGAGCCGGCTCGATAACTATTAGCTAGTTTTCGATACCGCGAGGCTGTGGCACGCTCCACGCGGACATCGCTTTCGATATGTGTCCCCAGCGCCTGCCGTTCTGCGTTCGTCCTTCCGCGTGCGGCCTCGGCCCGAGCGACCTGCTCTTGACCACGATTCAAAAGTGGGACCCCAACCGTGGCCGTTAAAACGTAACCTGACGCGTGTGCCCTCGGCCCACTCGCCCGTTTTAACCCGGCGGTCACCGCTACGTTCGGCAGACGTAACCGCTCCGCAGCGCGTTGCTCAGTCACCCACTGTTTTTCCCTGAGCGTCAAGGCACGATAGTCCGAACGACGTGCGAACGCCTGAGTCACGAGAGAATCGAGAGCAGGAATAGTTTTGTTATTCGTCAATCGGCCGATCGCCGTCAATCCTGCCGGTTCCGTGCCTGGTGTAAAGAAGGATGCGAGCCGCACCTGAGCCGTCAGGCGGTCAATGGCAACGGTTTCAACGTCCGTTTCGATCTCGGCGACCTCCCCCTCAGCGCGCAACCGATCGAATCGGGAACCTTCACCCTCTTCCTCCCGAACCCTCAAAACATCGACCAACCGGCCCAACGCCAACACTCCCCTCTCCAGCGTTTCCTTGCGTTCCTGCGCGAGAAGAAGATCGGTAAATGCAAGGCGCACCCGTGTTTCAAACGCCAACAGATCGTCGGCCGCACGAGCCTCAGCAACAGTCACCGCCTGATTCGCCACCTCCGCAAGTAATCTCGATCGCCCTTGCACCGGCAACTCTTGGGTAACCAGTACGAAATCCTCGACATTAAGACCAGCGTCTTCTCTCGTATAGCTCACTGTCGGATTGGTAAGTAAGCGCCGCTCCCGTGCGTCGGCTTCCGATTCGCGTACTGTGTAGTGCAGCACACGCACCTGCGGATGCTCCACGCGCATCCGTGCAAGCGCCTCTTCCTCAGTGAGCGTCTGCCCAGAAATACTCCAGACGAATAGCCAACAGAAAACGATTGACCAGATCAGTGGTCGACCTCGACACATATCTTCTTCTCCCAACGGCTGCCCTCAACCAATGGACGAACCCTAGTACGGAAAAATCTCTACATACGGAATTCGGCAATTACGCCGCAAGTGGACAGCTAAACCGGTGGGGCACGTGCAGGAAGGACGATACGTGGCGGTAAATCAGGACAGGCCTTCGTGACAATTGACAAGCGCCGGCCAGAGGAGACTGGCGCGATCTCAGTCCACCATGCCTCAACCAGTGCGGAAGCCGCTCCGATACGAACACTCGAACGCTCGACCGCAAGCACCTCAACCCGGACAGAAACATGGCGATGCGTGTTGCTGGTAAACCTCGTCGTCTCAGATTTTTCAGCGACCTCAGGTCCTGTCAAGTGCCAGTGTGCACCAGGACTCTGACCGTGTGCCGGTACGGAGTGGCCGTGGCTCGGCGTCTCTTCTGGCTGCACGGTGCCGTGACCGTGCCCATGTGGATGAATGTGTGCGAACGACTCTATTCCACCGGCCGACACCACCGCCATAACGAGGAACACACGCGCGAGGTGACTCAACATCGTTTCTATCCTGACGAGCGACTCAACCCCTGTCAACCCGTTCTTATCGAACAGCGCGTCTCGCCTTAGCAGGCTCAATCGCCGTCACTCACCATATATCACGGGTAATCGTCGCATCAGGACCTCCACGAGCCGGTTCAACTTACCCCAAGGAGCTCCACTTCGAAGATTAATGTCGCGTTGGGGGGAATAAGTCCCCCACCTGCACCCCGCGTGCCATAGGCGAGCGCAGGAGGAATAACGAGCAACCGCCGGCCCCCAACCTTCATGCCGTCCAATCCTTGGTCCCAACCAGCGATAACCTGGCCTGCACCCAGAACGAACGAGAACGGCGATGCGGCACTGGCCTGGTCAAACACGGTCCCCTTGTTATCTGCCGAACCTTCTTCATAGAGCCAACCGGTATAGGCAACCGTCACGGTTTGGCCCGACGAGGCCGTCGCGCCTGAGCCCACGATGAGGTCAGTGACGCTGAACGGCACGCTTACGGTCGGAGCGGCGGGATTATCGCCGCCGCAGGCGGATATCACACTGAGAATGAGTCCGACACTGACCACGAGGGCGGAGATTCTTGTGCTCAACGTATTTCCTCCAAAGTGCGCGATCAGACGATCTACGCGAGGGGACTAGCGTAACCCTCAATAGTATGACATTGCCAACCTCACGATTTTGCAGGTCAGGCTTCGCTACTTAAGTATGGCTAGACCGGACAGCCGCGCTTAGGGAAAGAGTCAGTCCGGGCGGGTTAGACTACCGGTGCTGAACATCGGAGTTAGTTGGATAGTTTTTTTGTTAAAGGAGTCCGAAGTAATGCTTTATATGATGGAGTGGAAACTGAAATCAGACTGTTACGACAAGGCACACGACAGATTTCTTAAAGGAGCAGCACCGATGCCAGAAGGTTCAACGTTACTGGGTCGTTGGCACGCGCCGGGGTCTGGGAATGGATGGCTGATGGTTGAGACGGACGAACCGGAGGCCGTGTCTGTTCATGCCGCTGAGTGGGGCGACGTCCTTACCATGAACGTCACACCAGTCTTCACGGACGAACAAGCTGGTGCATCAAGCGTCGCGGGACGTGGACGGAGATAGACGTTTATTCAATCTTTCCTAATAGAACCCAACCCCCTTCTCCGGCCGCGGTACCAGTTACGGCCGGGGAATGGGGATGTCGTTGCATCTAAAACTTCGCCGAGACGGCATCAAGAGAGTTCGGGTTTCACCTTGGGTGTCAATGCGCCGATTTGGTCAGCCGCCACCTTTTTAATTTCACCAACACAAGTAGTGCCGAGGGCGGGGTTGAGGCGTACCTACGCGATGATGTAATCGCTCCACTCCGCAATTAGCCCGTCCTTAACGTAGAAGACGCCGATGACGTGCCATTCGCTCTCCCGGGCGGGACGCGCGAAACGGTCCCATCGTTCATGGGCAACAATTGAGCCTCTTGCGAAGGTGTCGCCGACCTCGAATTCGCAGTGCGTCACGTCCTCCATGATGTCCTGGATGAACTCAAGGACTGTTGCGCGACCGACCTTAGGCGGCGTCGTTTCGCTTGCTCTGAACACACAATCGTCCGCCAAAAACGAACCTAGCTTGGTGGGATCCAATGGGGCAACCCAAGCGGCGCACATGTCATTGACAACCTTGACGTTAGCCTGTCCAACAGTACTTACCCCCACTGCCCGCAGATGTGAAGGCCACGCAGCAGCGCCAATTGCAGCAGCCCCCGCCGTGATTACGTGTCGTCGTCGCATCTGTACCTCCTAAAGCCAGTAATTGAAGGCGTTAGTGTGTCAATTTTTCTGGTGCGGGAACAACAGTCGTATCGGTCAGCGGAATACTGCCTTGATCTGATAGCCGGTCTGCTCGTCACCTTCGCGATACATCGCGTGACACGCGTTGCAGGCTTCAGTGACATCTTCGACGGCTTCGGCTACTGTCTTGGCATCGATAGCATTCACCGACAGGGCTCTGTCAAGCGCGTCCAGCCTGGCCACGGCCTCCCGCGTCTTCCTGACGGCGTCGGGCTTCCTCTTGGTTTCCCACACAGGCCTGGTGGAAGCAAGCACCTGGCGTGACAGCGCCAGCGGCAGCTTAGCATCCACATACGACTTCGACCCAATTGCCAGATTGACGCCTTCGATGGCTGTGCCAATCGTCTTCATTGCCCGATCGAACTCTTCGGAACCCACTACTTTTTGCGCGACTCCCAGGGTTCCCGTCAGGACGAAGAGGGTCACACTCAAGGCCAACCAGCGGGACATCAGTTTTCCTCCAGACACGAATCCCCAACACCCGCAAACGCTTCTCTACCGATCATGCGTGGCGGCTAATCCTCGCAACCGTTCATGTAGCGTTCCCGGGATACCCAAGCTGGTATCGGCTCCGAGCTCTTGAAGTAGATCGGCAACTGCCGGCCACGCCTGATAGTGGAACGACTGCTTCGCGCCTTGGGCTAGGCGAAACGGCGTGCGGCCCCGCCAATCGCGCGCATTAATATCAGCGTTGTGCGACACGAAGAGCCGCACTAGCTCTGGAAGGCCGCTGAAGGCAGCGCAGTGCAGTGCAGTGAAGTCACCTTCGTTTCTGACATTCACATCAGCACCCGCCTCAAGGAGGACTCTCGCGGCCTCTTCCGCCACCGGCTGTTCGAAGGACCGAGGGGCGTTCTTGACGTGCGCGGCTCGCCCGCACCCAGCCGCGGCCATAAGTGGCGTCGTACCATCCGCCGTCGTGATATTCGGGCGTGCACCACCGGCTAGCAGGGCACGAAGGACGTCTCCGCTCGACATAGGTTTGATATTACGGTACCGGTTCGACGCACTGCCGTGACCGGGGTTGGTCGCGTATGCCGCGACCCATAACGGTGTGGCGCCTGCCACGTCTCCGGTACCGGTCCCGAAGTTATCGTACGAACCGTTCCGAAGGAACCCCAACCCAGGCATCTCAGACGCAGTCATCCGGGGGTTCGGATCAGCACCCCGATCGAAGAGCGCCTCCACCAACGCCAGCCGTTCGTCCATAGTCAGCCGATAGTGACGCGCCCCACCGCCCCCGTGTCGGCGGCTCCACATGTTGAGCCAGGTGTCGACAGGGCCGGCAGCGGCGTGCAGCGCCGTGGTGCCATCGATCGCCCCGTTTGGATCGGCACCCTGCTCGAGCAAAAAATGAGCGAACGCACTCTCTCCAACCACGATGGCATAGGGCAACGGATGGGTCCCGTCGACCGACGTGTCGTTGACCCGCGCGCCCGCCGCCAGCAAAACTGTGGCCGACTCGATGTCGCCGCTGCGGGCGGCGGCCATCAACGGCGAAAACGCTTGCCCCGAATTGGAATGAACGTCCGCGCCATTATTTACGAGCAACCGCACCATCTCCACACGCCGCGCGGCAACCGCCCACGTCAGAGCCGTCTCCCGAGTCACCGTCGTGACGGCGTTCACGTCAGCACCCCTCGAGAGCAGGGCATGGACGACGTCGACGTTGCCAGTGCGCGCCGCCGTCATCAGCGGTGTCAAACCGTTGACCTGCGCGGCGTTCGGATCCGCATCAGCCTCGAGTAGCCTCCCGACCATCTCCTCGCTTGCGTTCTCGCAGGCCCGCGCAAGGGGCGTCACGCCATGATCGTCCGCGGCATTCACCCTGGCACCAGCTCCCAGTAGCTGCTCTGCTAGGTCCACATCGTTCCAGTGCGCCGCCCACAGCAGCGCCGTTGCCCCATCGGCCCGGGCGCTGTTCACGTCAACCCCTTCGCCGAGCAGCGTGCGGACCAGAGCGGTGTTCCGCTCGGCCATCGCGTCCACCAGTCGCAGATCCGGACCGGCTGCTGTCATCTGGCCAACGACCGTGAGAACAAGAAGAAGACCGAGGCTGACGAGCTGTTTCATGTGAACGTACATAGTGTCCTTGTCGCTAAAAGTCCGTTCTTACGTGAGCGTCTCGATCCGTCCAGTACTGTCGCCGAAGCTATCGACGTGCACACCGAATTTGTCCAGGAGCGGCAGATACAAGTTGGCGATCGGCGTCCCCAAGGCGTGCCGAACGTAGCGGCCGCCACGTATCCCAGCCGCCTTCCCGCCGACGATCGCAATCGGCAAGTCGTCGTGAAAGTGGGTATTGCTGTCGCTGATCCCGGTTCCGTAGAGCAGCACCGTGTGATCCAACATCGTGCCGTCACCCTCCGACGTGGCGGCGAGTTGCTTAACCAGGTGAGCGAACTGCTGGAAGTGATACTCGTTGACCTTGTGCAGACGCTCCAATTTGGCCGGCTCATCCTGGTGATGCGACAGCGGATGGTGCGAATCAGACACGCCTATCTCAGGATAGGCGCGCCCGCTGACTTCCTTCGCCAACATGAAGGTGCTGACACGGCTCAGATCGGCCTGGTACGCCAGCGCCAACAGGTCCATCAGGAGTTTCGCGTGCGTGGCGTAGTCATCCGGAATACCGGGCGGCTCGTCCACCAACGGCAACTCACGTGAACTCTGCGATTCCGCAATCTGGATGCGTCGCTCGACGTCGCGCACCGAGTCGACGTATTCGGACATCTTTGACTGATCCTCCGGCCCCAGCCTCAGCTCAAGTCGATGCAGTTCAGAAGACACCGCGTCGACGATCGACCGCTCGCGCTCCAGCCGAGCCAACCGCGCCGCAGGATCCGTACTGCCGCTGATCCCGAAGAGCCGCTCGAAGACGGCCCGAGGATCACGCTCGACGGGCAGCGGAGTGGTCGGCGTGCGCCACGCAATCGTATTGGTATAGGCACAGCTGGCACCGGCGTCGCAGGAGCCCACCATAGCATTCGACTCGACGCCCAGTTCGAGCGACGTGAGCTGCGTTTCTTTGCTGAGTTCACGTGCGGCGATCTGATCCATGGACACGGCCGCGTAGACGTCAGCACCCTCCGTAGGCTTGTAGGGTGTCGCCGTCAGGAACGTGCCGGCCGACCGTGCGTGGTCACCGCCAAACGCAATAAGATTTGCGGGTTCGTCGGCCAGGCCGCCGAGGAGCAACACTTGGTCCTTCAGTGGTGACAGCGATTGGAGCGTCGGTGGCATCTCGGTCAGGGGGCCCTCGGCTTCCGGCCACCAGTAGCTCATCGACATCCCGTTGGGCACGTAGAACACCCCGAGCCGACGCAGACGCGCCGGTGCAGCCGCCGTCCGGCTCAACGCGGTCAGCGCGGGCACCATTGCGTCCAACAAGGGCAGCGCGAGCGCGGCGCCGGCGCCGCGCAACAGGGTACGACGAGACAAACTTTTCTTAGTGATGAACATAGCTATTGCTCCCCTAGCTGCTGACCCGTGTCACCCACGATCCGTCTCTGGAATGGGGCACTTCGGATGATACCGAAAATGAGAGATGACCAGCGGTAGTCATCACGTGCTCCGTCGTTCACGAGCTGCCGTACGGTGGGCGCATCATGGTACGTGAGGCCTCGGCCGAGCGCAAAGATCAGTAACTTTTCGGCGACCGTACGAACGAACTCCTCTTCGCTCTGTTCGAGCAACGCGTCGCGAAACTCTGCCGGACCATCGATGCTTGTGTCTTTCCACGTAATCGCGGCGTCGATCGGTGCACCGTCGTCGTCCTCACGCCACCGACCGATGGCATCGAAGTTCTCGACCGCAAACCCAAGGGGATCGAGATTCGCATGGCAACTCGCGCACACCGGGTTGGTGCGATGCTGCTCCATCTTCTCCCGCAACGATGTCGGCGTGCTTAGCCCGTCGTTCTCGGGAAGCGGCGGGACGTTCGGCGGTGGTGGTGGCGGCGGAGCACCCAGTAACGTTTCCAACACCCACTTCCCACGCAGCACGACCGAAGTCCGATTCGCGTACGAGGTCACCGTCAGCACGCTGCCGTGCCCCAGCAATCCTTGCCGTGACGGGTCAACGACCGGAACCCGTCTAAAATGGCTCCCATACACGTCGGGAATACCATAGTGCTCGGCGAGTCGAGCATTGAGGAACGTATAGTCGGCCCCGAGGAGATCTCGGATGCTACGGTCGTCATCTACCTGACTCTCGAAGAATAGTTCCGTTTCAGTGAGCATCGCCTCTCGTAAGGTCTCGTCGAACTCCTGAAACTTTAGGGGGTCAGGTACTATCGATTGCAGGTTGCGCACTTGCAGCCATTGCCCGAGGAAGTCGTTCATCCACCGCGTGGCACGCGAATCGGCGAGCATCCGCCGTGTCTGTTCTGCCAGCACGGCCGGATCCCGCAACCGTCCCCGCTCGGCCACGTCCAGTAGCTCGTCGTCCGGAATGCTTCTCCAGAGAAAGAAAGCCAACCGAGACGCCAAATCCAAGTCGCTGATGGGATAGATCATCCCGGCGTCGGCATCGGTCGGGTACGTTTCCGCGCGCATGAGAAACTCCGGCATAGTCAGGAGTCCTTCGAGCGCCCGGGCGACCCCAGTCTCGAAGTCTCCCACGGCTCGCCCGAGCTCGTAGAATTCCATGAGTGGCCGCAGGTCGACGTCGGTGACCGGGCGCCGATACGCACGGCGGGTCAACGTGCGAAGGATTTGCGTCGCACACGGCCCCTCGTCCTCGAGATTACTCGGGCGACATACGAAGATACGTGCTCGACTTGGCGTTTCCTCGGGGATTGTTCCATCGAACGGACCGTGAATTTCGAGTACCGAGAGCGCAGCAACAACCGTGTCGCCCTCGCCCTTAAACGCCGACGGCGCCACATTGGTGAACCCCACCGAAACGACACGCTGACCGGCCTTGACCGGGAGGCGGATCTCCAGGTTCTCATCAGCGCTCATGCTATACAGAGCGACCTCTCGATGAACAAGATCATCCTCAGGCGGAGCGATGGCATTGCTGTACTTGACTTGACCCTTGAACTTGCCACCCACCGACATGCGCTTGACGAGCGCGTGGTCAATCCGAAGCTCGACGTGGTACTCGCGTTCTGCGATATTTCCTCCAATCGTCCCACCGCCATCGTTCCGACCCAGCCGGATCTTAAAAAGGTAGTCACCGTCGAGCGAGAAGGCGTGGCGCACCGCCAGGCCCCCATGCGTCGCGAACGGCAGCCTCTCACCCATCCGCGCGTCTTGCCTCGAGCCGACCGGGACTCGGTATGTCTGAATGATCGGGCGATTCTCGAGCGTCCCGACCGCGAGGCGACTGACCTTCGTAGCGGCTGTGATGTAGCGATCCATCAGCGCAGGAGTCATCGCCAGCACCTCGGCGTTGTTGTCGAAACCGAAACCGGCCATGTCACTCGGGAGCAACGCCTCTCCGTCGATCTCCAGTGCCAAGAGGTCCTGGATGGCGTTAACGTATTCAGTGCGATTCAAGCGGTGCGACGCGACGCGTCCCGGGTTTGGGGCCGCAGCGGCCACCCGATCAAGCTCCGCCTCCAAGTTCGTGACAAACGTTCGGACTGCTAGCTTGTCGGGCCGCGGACGTCCTTGGGGCGGCATCTGTCCACTGCGAAGCTTCCGGACAACCTTTTCAAACAGCTCACGATGGAGTTCGACGCGGCTGACATCGACCATGTCGAACATCACCCCACCTGTCTTCAGACGCTCATTGTGACAGGACACACAGTACCGGTCGAGGAGCGCACGTGACAAGATCCCCGACTCATCAGTAGTTTCAACCAACGCCTGTGACTGTCGTGCCTGTAGGGGATGGAGGAAAGAACCAGCGGACACAGTGAAGCCCGCAAGGCATGCGACGCTGAGTAATCGCAACATCGAGCGCTGGCACCTAGGTGCTGGCAATCTTGAAGGCATCGAATCAAACACCTCCCCGTCGTGTGACGATGGTAGCATTTAGGCAGTCGCTTCGTGTGTCAATTTCAAAATTTCGACAGCCGCCGCACGTGTAGTCACAATTGATACTCTTTCCATCCACCTCTCTAATATTAACGTCTACCGTACCGCCTACGCCTGAATAGCGTGTTTGTGCTCGTCTTTGTTGAACCGGAGACCGTCCCGCGCTACTCTAAAGCCCTCGCTAGTGACAACGCCACCGCGAGAGACCGTCCTGTGTCCTCTCTGCGCCGTTTCGCGAGATAAACCTGATCTGAGAGGAAATGAGCGATGACAAAATTGCTGTTCCGCCTCCCTTGCCCGACGAGCCGGTTCCTGCCGAACGCTACCCTCGCTGGCGCCGTGCTGGTGCTCCTGGCGGGGACCGCCGCCGCCCAACGGGGTGGAGCGTCCGGCCCGCCTGAGCACGCGGCCGTCGAACCGATCAACGATGGAACGAACCCGTACGAAACTATCCGGGACTGGGGCACGCTTCCCGACGGTCGCTCCTGGGGATCGGTGAGCGCCGTCGACGTCGACATCGATGGCGTGCACATCTGGGCTGGGGATCGGTGCGGGTCCAACTCGTGCGCCGACTCTGACCTGGACCCGATCGTCAAACTCGATCCAGATGGCAACGTCGTGCAGGCCTTCGGCGGAGGGCTGATTCACTGGCCTCACGGTATGGATGTGGACAGCGAAGGCAATGTCTGGATAGCCGATGCCGCGAGCGTAGCGGAGGTGGGACAGGACCCTACCGCGTCAGGCAAGGGGCATACGGTCATCAAGTTCAGCCCGCAGGGCGAAGTACTTCTCACCCTCGGCACGCCCGGTAAAGCGGGCGACCCACCCACCCACTTCACTCAGCCAGCGGATGTGCAGATCGCTCCGGATGGGAGCATCTTCGTAGCCGAGGCGCACGGCGCTCAATTCCTAGACGAGGCAGGTCCGACGAGCATCGGGCGCATCTCCAAATTCGCTCCGGACGGAACCTTGATCACGAGCTGGGGCTCGTGGGGTTACGGCGACGGCCAGTTCCGTGGGCCGCACTCGTTCGCTATGGACTCACAGGGGCGCCTTTTCATCGCGGACCGTGGCAACCGGCGGATCCAGATCTTCGACCAGGAGGGGAACCACCTCGACACCTGGTATCAGTTCAGCCGCAACAGCGGGATCTTCATCGACGCGAACGACGTCCTCTACGCGGTTGACTCCGAGTCGGACGACAACTACAACCCTGGCTGGAAGAAAGGGCTTCGTGTCGGTAGCGCCAGGACGGGCGAGGTAATGTACTTCATCCCGGCACACGAGTCGGCGCGGCCCTCGGGGATGGGAGGGGTCGGATCAATCGGCGAAGGAGTGGCCGCCGACGCAGCGGGCAATATCATCGTCGGAGAAGTGGGACCCATCCAGGGACTGACCAAGTTCGTGCTTCGCTAACTAAGAGCCGGCGGCGGCCGTCTGTCGCCACCGTGCGCTTCTCGCTGAGTGCAACCTGTCGCACGCGCACCCGCGCATCTTACGTTTTCTGACGGCGGCTTCGTGACCCCGCCCTTTCCTTCCTCGGACGAGGATGAATCCCGAATCTCTGGTCATCTCGCGCGATGGCTTCTGCCACACGTTCCATCGTCGACTCAAAGTCCTCACGACGCGAGTCGATGTAGAGCCACTTTTTCAGGGTGTCGTGAGGCGCCAGTTGCCCGAACTCTTCGATGATCGCGGGTTGATGTGCATGTTCCGTGCAGATCAGCACACCATGCCACTTCCACCGGCCATTCTTTGTTGGTTCGACCAGGAGCATCATCTGGCGACCAAACAGGTAGGCGGCCAGGCCACCGAACATCCTCTTGGTGAAGAAGCTGGGATGGTCCTCAAAACCCTGAAAGATCCATTCGTTGTCGAACGTTCTCATCTAACTTTCCGACATTCCACGAAATCGTAAATCGAGGAGAACTGCATTGCGTCCCATTCAACGCCGAGGAGTCTAGCCTACCGCGGCTCCTGTCCCGGTACCGGCTCGCACGGGGCCATGTCATTGAACTCTCACTTGTGTTCGCGGAATCCGGAGCCAGTGTTCAATCTAGCATAGTCGTAATCTCTCGAGATCAGTCAGGCGCGGATGAGGACGGTCGAATCTTGCCCCGCCGCCGTCATGGTGAGTCGTTGTCGCATCTGGACCTCCCCGAGCCCTAATTGAGAGTGCTAGGGTGTCAATTTACGGAATTCTAGATCGGCTCTTCCTTCAGCTTTTTAATGAAGGCGTCTAGGTCTGAGATGCGTACACCAAGACGGGTGCCGGGTGGAAAAATTGATTTTTGTTTTGAACGTTGTGCGCGATTTGGCACTGGACGCGAAGACCGTGGCTCGTCACCAAACGCCTCGGCCAAGGCCGCGTCGACGCGCAGCTTAGTTACAAACGTCCCTTGATGGAGCATAACGTGGGGCTGGGAGATTTTCGGAACAACAAAATCTGAGAAGATGGTTTTCTCATAGTGTCCGCGCTCAAGGTACGCGATGTACTGCCGCGCATACCCGTTGCCATCCAGCGGCACCACCCAGAGTCCCTCAACAGGTGTCCCATAATGCTTCTCGAATTGTTCCGCAGAGGGCAAGATCTCATTCTCCGCTTCGCTCTCCGAATGGAAACTTGTCCCGGGCGTGAATTCAACGACGAGTGCGAGGCGTCCATCAAGGATCGCTCGCAAGACCTCCGGCTCGATCCATTTATCGTTCGTCTTCTCTTTCAGATATTCCGCAGAGTCAATAAAGGAGACCCACTCTCGACCCATCGAGTCCATGGAGGCAGTTTAGTGCAAGCTGAACCTCCGCGAGCCGGAATGGAGAGCGTTAGGCAGTCCTTAGGCAGTACATTCCCCGATTTCGTCAGCCACCGCACAGACGAATGACGAACTCGCCGCGCTGGAGCCGTTGCAGGAGTTCGTCCCTGAGCCGGTGTGCGCGTGGCCTGAACTCAACGGGAACCGTCTGAATGAATAACTGGACCGGGCGAACGCGATGAACGGAAAGAGTTATAGTGAATCCGAATAGGCTGGGAGCGTGGTGAGCCGAGTGTCTTCGACCGCACCGCCGACTGTGAAGTGGTACAGGTCCTGATAGGTGGTGTCCTCAAGGCCAAGGACTTCATGCATCGCATCGTCGAAATAACAACCGATTCCGGTGCTCCGGATCCCGGCAGCTTCGGCTTCCAGATAGAGCACCTGACCGACCGCGCCTGCCTCCCAGAACAGACGGGGGTAGAACCAGGCGCCGTAGTGATTCAGCGGACGCTCAAACTCCGCCACCATCCCAAGACTGAAACACCCGTCACTTGCGATATCTTGGTTGCAGGAGACCGCCTGCGCGGTGCGCCTCGCATCTGATTGACTGAGACACCATAGGTCGACTTCTTCAGGGCAGCCAGGAGCGCGCACCCACGCCGCGGCGCGAGTACAAGCCGCCTCCAGCCCAGACCGCTGTGTTTTGTCCCGTACTAACATGTATAAGCCAGGGGGTAGGCCGTCTACGCGGTGCACGAAGATCGCCAGGTGGATGTACGAGGTCCAAGGCAGCGTGCTAAAGGGGACCTGGTCCTGCCTAGCGACCGTTCTGTGAAGCATGCGATAGAACAGGTCTCGGTCTATTTTGGTCTGCCCATCCATCGCTACCGCGCTCCGTCGCTGACGGATGACGGCCCGGAGCGGGACGGGACGAGTCGGCAATGAGCCAGGTGGTCCCGACTCTTGCGAGCGCGTGCTCGGACTTGGCCCGCGGGGTTTCCGGGCTGCGGTCGCCGGCGCGTCCATACCCCAGTCCAGATGATCCGAGCTGAGGACGTTGGGCGTGCCAAGCCATTCCAGTTTCGCGAAGTGCTGCACCGGGTCCTCGGGCAGGGTGCGAACGGTGATCCCCCTCACGCCAGGGCCTACGGCGATCAGCACATCCGGCTCCTCCGGTTCGGCGGCATTCTCCCGTTCGGTACCGAGGAGGCGCGCCAGTTCAGCCGTGCCCAGGTGATCCATTAATCTCGTTTGCCACCCCAGCCCAGCGGCGGCGATGGCGACCGCGGCGACTGCGTGCCCGAGGTCATGCTGGCAATAGCGATAGGCGCGTTGGCCGTATTTCCACGCTTCTCGCCAGTGGACGGAGGTAAACCCCACGAAAATTGTTTCGGGCGGACATTGCTGGCATAGCGTCTCCCATAGCCCCAGGCCAACCTTCGCCCTAACCTCGAGCGCATGTTCCTTGGGCGCATAGTGGCAGACCACCGGAACCGCGCAGAGACCATCCACCGGACCACAGAGCAGGTAGCCCTCTGTCGGGTGTAGGTTGCCGCTCGACGGGTTGACCCGGAGCGCCCATCGAGAGCCACTCGTACTCTTCCAAGCCGAGATCGCCAGGCTGTCGAAGAAGAGTTGTGAGATACCCCGCCGGTTCAGCAGAACCGGTGAATGTCGCCCCTCGACAAACGCCTCATCGTAACGTGGCTCCCCCGTCGATGGGATCTTGTCCAGCCCGATCAGGGGCGCACCTTCGTAGCGGCGAAACGGGTCCGGCTGGGTGTCCCAGTCCAGATAGCCAGGTCCGGGCGCGAAGCGATGGACGTGATGCTTGGTAACCTGGTGATATCGGCGGACCGTTTCCAGCGCTTCCTTCGAGGCCTGGTTCACACATCCTGCCCCGCCGCCGTCGTCGGCATTACGCCGAGGAGCACCAGCACCGCCGACGTCATAATGAGTTGTTGTCGCATCTGAACCTCCGCGAGCCGGAATGGAGAGCGTTAGTGTGTTAATTCCAAGATTTCGTCAGCCGTCGCCGGCTGAGGTTTTCAATTTTCCCAATAAATAAAGTGCCGAGGGCGGGGATCGAACCCGCACGAGGGGTTACCCTCACAGGATTTTAAGTTCTTTGAGTCCTGTCCATGCACGTCCACCACAGTCTAATCCTAAAGAAACATAACCGCAGACCGTCCACCCTGACCACTCTGTCTCTCCGCGTTCACACTGTAGGCAGTACTTAGGCAGTACTTAACCAGTTAAAACTTTCCACCGACGACCTGATCCATGATCCGCGCCGCCTCATGTTTCGCGCGCTTAAGCACGTGGCCGTTGAATGTGGCATCGTCAAACTGCCTCGTGTTCCCGTGGCGGAAAACATTCCCAGCAATGAAATGCCAATGTATCGGAATCTCTGGGAACACATTCGCAAGGACATGCCGAAGCGAGGGCGCGAGCCGAAGAAGGTAGAAGGAACGATGAACTCACCTGAGCTGGTGCGACCCGAGGCTGTCAGAGAACCTGACGAACAAGTTAAGAGCACCCCCCACCGGAAGCTTGCCAACCTTCACAAAGTTTTAGAAATCAAAAGAACAGTTCTTCACTCAGCCGCGACAATCATGATTGCATCGAGAGCAACCTTTTCAGCCGGCAGTTCCTGATCGCCAGCCGGGTAGCTATTAGCGTCGAGCAAATACGCCACAACGTCAACGTATTCCTCATCCGTGAGCCGCCCAGGCCCATCTTCTGGCATAGACACCTTAATTCTCTCGAACAGTGAACCGACCGGAAACTCGGTCCAAAATCCTATGAATTCGCTACCAGCTATACTCGGAGCCATTTCACCGCCTTCCAGCTCAAAGCCGTGACATGATTCGCAATCTCTATTGTAGACTCGCTGACCCCGGCGCGCCTGCGCGGCAGTGAACACCCCATCGAGCACTGAACTGGTTGCCTCTTGCACGCCAGTACGGATTACCACACCAGTCCCTGTCTCAGCTGCCAGTCCGAATACTGAGACACACGTCACCATCAATCCGACACACCCTGCAGTTCCAACTCTCTTCATCCGCCAACCCCCATCCACCGGCACTCGCCCATCCACACCAGCCTGGTTCAATTTTGGCATGTCGAATCGAACCTATCAACAGATGCCAATAGAGTATGTCGTCATCAGTAGCCCCTTGTCTCGACCGACCTTGACGAAGATCTGTACGCCCATGCCCCCGCCCCGACGCCAGAGGTCATGATGGAATTCAAGTAGGATGAGGAAATATTCGAAATCCGTGTGGATGCCGGGAGGATCGATGGGTCAGTTGGCCGCGGCCATTGAATTGACCTGGATCGTCCAGGTCGTGGAGTCCAGCGTGCCGACGACTGCTACCTTCTTTCCGGCAAACTCTCTTGATTTGTCCTGGTCGCTCAACAGATAGCTTGCTTCGCCGTCAAACAAAACGAACTCGACGGTGTGGTCATCGACGCAAGCGATGGTGCAGGCAGCGTCGGTCGACCCCATCCGCATTCCGGAATGATCGGCGCTGGGGCACTCGTCATCGGTGATCGTGCCTGAGAAAGTCTGTCTGCTCTGCGTTGCAAACATCGTGGCGGAGGCAAGAAGACCTATCAGTAGATATTTCATAAAGCTCACGCAAAGCGAAGTCATTCGCAACCTGCGGGAAATCGGGGGAAGGTGTCACACACCTCCCCCTGATTCGTGGTCGAAAACCCCGAGGCCGAGAAACTCTCTGCCGGTTATCGGCCAGATATCATGATGTGGGCTTCCGGCGTGCCCTCAAACATCAGCCAGGCGCCGCCCGCGTCGCGAACATTCGGCAGTCCGACTTCGTCCGCCATTAAGTTCGGCATGCCGATAAACGTGTGCCAGATGGCGGTGTCCTGGCTGTCGCCCCGGAGGTTATACCAAATGGACCCGACTTCGGACAGCTCACGCGTTCCGTCTTTCTCGGCGGCCAAAACCAGATCCCTAATCCCTCCGGTGCCGCTGCTCGACAAGACAGGCCTGCCTGGCCGACGCTCGTCATCTTCGCCCAGCAGTGGCTTGGCCTTGGCCCCCATCTCCGCGAACGCTCGATTCTGCGCGATGCGCGCCATGTTGGCGTCGCTGCTGACGCACTCCACCGACCACGGCCGCTCTCCAGGCCAGCCGGTCAGGTCGTAGCAGATCATACGGCCGGGGCCGGGCCTCAAAACTTCAAACGTAAAGTCGGCAGCCGTGACGTCTTCCTCTGCACTCTTCGCCGGATTCCGAATCCACTTAACGACCGTGGCGTTCCTGGCCATAGCCGCGTTCGGAGCGGCGAGCAACGGCTTTTCGATGGGGTCTTTCGTATCGGTCCGGCGCGCCTCATAGACCTGCGCCTGCGCCGGCGCGCTCATCGCAACCGTCACTACGCCGAGTACAAACAGAGAGATCGGTTTCATGTGAGTCCTCCAGTCGCTATGCCTCAAAATTTAGGTGTCCCAAAGCCAGCAGCCTACCACGACGGCGCGTACTTTGCTCTATCGAATGCTTCCGCCGACGGGCAGTCCGCTCGGTACGCTCTCGGGAATCGTCCGGTCGAACGACCCATCGCTCAGAGCATATAAAAACTCGATCAGATCCACGTCTTCTTCGTCCACGTTCTGCAACTGGCGAAGCAGCGGATCGAGCTCCTCGTAGCTGACGTTCGGGTTCCGGGACTCCCCGGCGATGGTGGATTCATAGAACCCCACGACGGCGCTCAGCGTCCTGAACATGCCGTTGTGCCCGTATGGGAAGGTCAATTCAAGGTTTCGCAGCGACGCCGTGCGAAACGCATAGCTGTCGCACGCTGCTCGGGACGCTGCAGTACGCGGCTCCCCAGGAGCTGCCGGGCAAGGAGGGTTCTGCGCGCCTCCGTCGGAGGCGGGCGTTGTGGCACCTGATGCAAGAGCGGGGTTGTCGGGCACGCCCATGACATGCAGTTTGTAATCGGAGAACATGGGCCCGTTGTGGCACCTGATGCACCCGATCTCCTCGAAGCGCTGCATTCCGCGGACCTGTTCCCGCGTCATGGCGCTGCGGTCGCCGCGCATGTAGCGGTCGAACGGCGCGTTATTGGCCAGCAGCGACCGCATGAACGCCGCTACCGCCCTGCCTAGGTTTTCCGCGGTGACCGGCTGTTCACTGCCGAAGGCCTCGGCGAACAGGCCCGGGTACTCGGCGTTGGCCTGGAGCTTCGCCACCACTCTCGCGATAGCCTCATCCTCCGGGTAGGTGTCCCCTCGCATTTCCTCAAACGACTTAAGCGGTTCGAGCGCCTGCGATTCGAGGCTCCTGATGCGATTGTCCCAGAACGCCGGCGCAGTCGCCGGGTCGTAGCGGCCCGATTCATCGATGCCGTTGAAAGCAACGTTCAGAACCGTCGGACTATTGCGTTTGACGAGATGCCCGTCACGCCGGAAGCGGCCCAGGCCGGTGCCCGTCACGCCGAGCGACAGGTCGCGGTCCTCCGCATAGGCGCTTTGGGGATGATGGCACGTCGCGCAGGCTACGTCTTGGGGTCCCGACAAAAGCGGGTCCCAGAACAACAGCCTTCCCAGCTCAACTTTTGCTGGCGTCGTCGGGTTATATCCCGGCCCCTCCTGAGTCGACGGCAGCGCCGACACACTGTCTTCAACGGCACCAGCTTCTTGTCCAACGGCACCAACTTCCAAGACAAGGAGTACGGCGACCGTAGCTGCTGCGACCAGCAGTCCGGTAAGGTGTTTCGCTCCGAACAAAACCTCACGGAATTGGCTTTTCGTCACTGCTGCCTCCTATCGCACGCGCTACTACGATTTCTGGCTCTTCCGCAGAACCTGTGGACCCCAATCGGCACCAACGGACCGCGTCATGCCGTTCTTGCGCCCGATCTTGACATTTTTCGGCACTCGGGCTCCTGGGTTCGAAGTGATGGTCACTTTGCGGGACCCGGATCAGGCCCGTTGCAGGCTGGCCTGTCGAAGCTGCCGGACCCGTGGACGCAAAGAGCGCGCCCTATCATCTCCCACGTTTGCGCCAATTATGCTCAAGAAAGACTTTTCGATCAACGACAACTGGCACGTGTCTTTTATCGAGACAATGGCGTGAATCGTTATGCCATCATTGGACGGCCAGACAACACTCGAGAAGATGATCTGGAGTGGCTTATTCTCACAAGTGAATTGCAGATTCGCACGGGCTTGATGGACACTGCAGAGAGACTGCTTCAATCGCTTCAGCGGTAATCCCTAACCCCCAACCGCCTAAACGAATGCCTCGACCGAGCGGACGCGATGAGCAGAAAGAGTTAGTCCGGACAGGGAGAGGTTGTCAATTTTCCAAATAAATAAAGTGCCGAGGGCGGGGATCGAACCCGCACGAGGGGTTACCCTCACAGGATTTTAAGTCCTGTGCGTCTGCCAGTTTCGCCACCTCGGCATGTTTTCCTGACTCATTTACGGTAATAGGGGACCTAGGGGAAATACAAACACCAGTGAAAACGACCACGGACTGTCGGCGGTAATAAAACGCTCGGTCCCTCCCAGGACATCCCCCGCACGTGGAAGTCCGGTCGCCACGTAATCCAGCGACCCTTCAACTTCGACATTTCGAAGCCAGTTGTCCTCGCTTAACCACTTGAAGAGGAGAAGCGCTGTGTCCCACTCAAAATTCAGCTTGTGAGTATAGCTACTACTGTCGCTTGGACGCTCTGCCGCACTGATCTTATCTACGATGTCGATATGCGAATCTATCCAACCTCCCGTTTGATCGGGTTCTAGCACGCTCAGATTGAGCTCAAGTTCGACTTCCATCTCGTTACCACGAAGCGACTGCCGTCCAAGTTGTTCAGCCACAGTTCCCGTAAATGGGTTCACTCCCACGTCACCCGAAGGAATAAAAATTGTTTCGAAGGTAAACCCGACACGCGGAATCTCCGTAGGAATACTCAGAGCTAAAACCAATTCAAACACCGCCTCCGTTGTCGGCCGTTCTCGCGCCACGACTTCGCCGTGTTCGAGATCTTCGACGATGGGAGATCTGAAAATTGGTTCAAAGCTGATCGTAGGCTCGATCTTGAGCTCTGGAGCACACAGAAACATGCACCGATCCTCCTGTGCAACCGCGGACGACGTCATCCACACGATTCCAACGATAGTGCACACCCAAACACTGGTAGGATTCCTCATATGTTCAAGATTGCTAGAGAGCCACATTCGTGGCTTGTGCAACTCACTGTGGCTTCCCTGCTCCTTCTCTCTGCTTGCTCACAGACGCCTGACAATTCCCCTCAGACCACAGCGGCGAACGGCTTCGTTGGCTCGTCAGCCTGTCAAGACTGTCACACCGATATCTACACACGGTGGCAAAACACACTCATGGCCAACGTGCTCCAGGATCCCCAAGAACGACCTGCGTCGATTCTCGCTGACTTTGAGACCGATAGTCCACTTGTCACCTTTGGCACCGACGATATTACTTTCACCTACGGCAGTAAGTGGAAACAGCGGTACTTCACGAGACGCGGTGACGACCTGTTCGTGTTACCAGCCCAATGGGACGTTCAAAACCGTAATTGGCGTCGTTACCATCCCCAGCCAGGGGGTGACTGGTGGACCGACTTCTATCCGAATGATCCCATGCAACGCCCAACCGGACCACTCTGTGATGGCTGTCATTCGGTTAACTATGATCTACAAACAAAAACTCCAACCGAATGGAACGTTGGATGCGAAGCCTGCCACGGGCCGGGAGGGACTCATGTCTCCAAACCCGTTAACGGCAACATCATTAATCCCAGCCGTCTAGAACCGTTCCTCGCCACCGATATTTGTATCCGCTGTCACTCTCAAGGTCGACCGACCGTCAATCCCGTTGGCGGACTCCACTATGACTGGCCTGTCGGATATGAACCCGGCGGGCGCTTAAGTGACACCTGGGAACTTGAGGAGCATCACCTCGGCGAAGAAACATTCTCCCACTGGCCGGATGGATCGGCTCACAAGAACCGGATGCAAGGCAACGATTACGTGCAGAGCCAGATGTATGTCAAAGGCGTCACCTGTTCGGGATGCCATGATGTTCACGGCACGGATTTCGAGGCCGACCTCATTGCGCCGGGCAATAAGATCTGCCTGACGTGTCACGACCCACAACTCCAACCCGGCCCTCGCGGGTCAGTCGAGGCTCATACTCGTCATGCCGCTGATTCAGAAGGAAGCCAGTGCGTAGCCTGCCATATGCCAACCATCGCGCGGACCATTGGAGACATCAACGTGCGCAGTCACACGTTCCGTTTTATCTCGCCAACCCTAACCGACAGATATGGCATACCCAACCCGTGCGCGTCCTGCCACGTGGACGAGTCTGACGAATGGCTCCGCACAGCGTTACGCAGCTGGACACATCTGTCGGCCTGGCGGGTAACGCCGTAAGAGTAGGATCAGTCATGCAAGGCGCACTGCCAAATCTTCACGCTGCCCTTGTACACTTCCCAATCGGACTACTTACCGCCGCCGTGATCGCGGACCTCGCAGCCGTTACACAGTCAAAGAAGGAACCGCTGCGACCCGCCGTGACGGCTTTACATATTCTGGGCACGCTATCCCTCATCGCAGCCTACATCGCAGGTCGCTCTGCGGCCTCTACAGTCTTTACCCCTGGAATGGCTCACGGCATTGTCTACGAGCACTGGACGCTCGCTCTAGGTGTAACGATCTATTTTGTACTACTGACGGTGTTACGTCTCACAGCGGGATGGGTGATCACAAAAAAACGATGGACACTCTGGGCCGTATTAATGATCGGGGGAGTCATTGGCTTGTTCTGGCTAATACTCACAGCCGACCACGGAGGCCAGCTTGTTTATAGGTGGGGTGTAGGTGTCGCAGGACCGTGAGCTGGTCGTTTGACAGGCTCGCGGTCGGGAGTCCATACTACCAGCTTCTGTGGAGCGATAGTGTATGTCCAACCAAAGAAATTTGACTGACCGAGTTATTTTTTGGGTGTTAGGCAGTGCCTTGTTTTTGTCCATCGGCCTACTGCCCAACGTGCTCTATTCCCGCTACTTAGACGGCATGACCGTTCACATTTATACGTACGCGACGGTTGCCGTTGTCTTTCTGCTGTTATGGATCGCGTCCAAATATAGAGCCTCAGATAGCAAGTAAGCCAGCAGGTTGAGCATCACAGTCGCAGCTTGGCTCCGTATCAGCGCCCCATCAACTAAGACCGCCAGACAGATCCACCTGGTGTCCATTTCACTAGTCCTAAATAGCGGCAAGGACGCACTACCTCTAACCAGGCTTCTAGAAGCAGAACTCCGATCACAGTTCCTAATGCACCCGACTAGGGGTCTGAGACGCTTCAGCCATCACACGGGTAATCGCCTGCGTCAGCCACGCTAGATCAACGTCGAATGGCCCGGCAACAATTGCGCCACTCGCCATCTCGATTGCAATCGCCACACCTTGCTCGAGGGGTGTCACGATCCAACTAAATCCCCGCAGCTGTACGGGGCGTTCGTCGGCATCAGGATTCTCCGCACGCTCAAACTCCCGAAGCGTGAGATGTAGAATCTGTCGAACATCATCGTCCGTCCACAAATCCGTGCTCACATCATGTTGTATCGATTCTGCAACGACGTGTTCTTGTCCCTTGAGAAGCACTTCAACGGTAAAGGTCATCCTGTGATACTCCTGAGCGCTGTTAGTTGTTCATCCAAAGCCTCCGGGTCCGTGACCGGCTCCTGGCACGCAAAGTTTGAGCACACATAAGCAGTAGCCTTGCCGTCAACCATACGCATCGACGAAATGAACGGAAGCAACTCTCCTAAAGCCCTCTGATGCGCACCCGGCGAAACATTTATTCTCACAGAAAAGGGGAGATAGTGACTGGCTACCCGGCGCCTTAATGCCACGGTGTCAGAGCCCATACGTTCCCCGAGGACAACAACCTGTGATGTTCTCGCGTAATACGCCGACAGCGCCGCCGTCAGGAGCGGCACCACGCGTGCCGCCCGTCCAAGACGCGGGCCAAAACGTGCCAAGGCGCGCTCAAGCTTCTGTCTGATGTTCCCATCACCCGTTAGGTGAAGAAAGGTTAAAAGGTTCATTGCGGACACCGACCCCGCTGATGGCTCAGCGCCATCGTAGTCCTCTTTCATGCGGAGCAGCACAGACGGGTCGCTACCGGTTGTGCTGAACCAGCCCCCGTGTTTCAAATCCCAGAACAGTTCATCCTGTCGACTCTGCAACCGCAATGCCCACTCGAGCCAATCGGGATCACCGTCGACCTGAAACAACTCAAGGAGTCCCCAGATCAGAAACGCGTAGTCCTCACTGTAACCAGAGATCGAAGCTTTTCCATCCCGATAACGACGATACAGTGCCTCCTCACCCTCATCCCACAAAGTGTCTTTAATGAACCGCGCTGCGCACTGCGCACGTCCCAGTGCAGTGATGGCCTGGCGCTCATCCGTAACTCCCACGGTAACGCCACACTCGAAAACGTGCGCCGCCCGAGAAAACGCGGCGATCATAAGACCATTCCAAGCGGTTAGCACCTTATCGTCCAAGTGCGGCCGCTCCCGACTCACCCTTGCGTCAAACAAAGACCTTTGGGAACGGACAAGCCCAGCCCGTACCTCTTCCAGAGTCTGACCCGTCAAAGCAGAGACCTCATCGAGCGACCGTGTGATGCGCAGTTGATTCTTCCCGCGGAACTCGCCCATCGGGTCCTGAGGCGCGTTACCCTCAACCTCAATTCCATATCGCTTAATCACAACTGCCGCATCAGTCTCGAGTAGAGATTCGATTTCCTTGTAAGACCATAGATAAAAGGCGCCCTCCGCCTTGACCTCCTTCGCGTCATCCGTTTTATCTGGCACTTGACTGTCCGCATCTTCAGCGGAAAGGAAAGCTCCTCCGGCTCCGGTGAGATCACGAGCCACGTATGACAGCGTTTCCTCAGCCACCCTGAGCCATTGCCCGTCACCCGTTAGTTGACCGACCTCAAGGTAGGCAAGCGTCAGCTGGGCCTGGTCATAAAGCATCTTTTCGAAGTGAGGAATACACCATCCTGCATCCACAGAGTATCGGTGAAACCCTCCACCAACGTGATCACGCATCCCCCCATCCGCCATCGCGCCCAAGGTGCGCAGGACCATCGCTAAAAGCTCATGCTGACCAGTACGCACGTGTTCGCGAAGCAAGAAGAATAGTTCGGATGGACGAGGAAATTTTGGCGCCCCACCAAATCCACCATGCTGGTCGTCGAATGCCTCTTGGAACTGACCAAGCCCCTCTGCCAGGGTATCCGCGGGAGCTACCGAGACATCAGAACCGTCTCCCACACCTATAGCGCGCTGCCGATCCCTCAAACGCTCCATCAACGACTCGGCTGACTCCATTAATTTCACACGCTCGTCCGTCCACAGTCTTGCAGTCTCTTTCAGAATTTCAGCAAAGCCAGGCCGCCCATATCGTGAGGACGGTGGAAAGTAGGTGCCTCCGAAGAATGGCTTCAGGTCAATTGTCAGCCAAACACTCATCGGCCAACCACCAGAACCCGTCGTCGCCTGCACGAAGGCCATGTAAACACGATCAATATCTGGTCGTTCTTCTCTATCAACCTTGATAGGTACAAAATGTCGATTTAAGAGTTCGGCAATTTCTTTGTTCTCAAACGACTCCTCCTCCATAACGTGACACCAGTGGCACGTCGAGTAGCCGATCGAGAGAAAGATGGGCTTGTCCTGGTCTCGGGCACGCTTGAAAGCTTCCTCTCCCCACGGATGCCAATCGACCGGATTATTCGCATGCTGGAGCAGATAGGGACTCAACTCTGTTGCTAAGTGATTCGACACGGCGATAACGGTATACAATTTCCCGGCTGGAGGCTATTGCATGAACGACAGCGCCAAGCCGATCGCCAACAAACGAGTGGCACTACTTGTTGAGCAAGATTTTGAAGATGGCGAATTATTCGGCCCACTTGAAACCCTGCGTACAGCTGGTGCCGACGTAGCAGTCGTTGGGCCAACTGCACCCACGGAGTATCGCGGAATGCAAGGCGGCGAAATCACGTCGACTATAACCGCCGGCCTAGCACTCACGGAAAAATTCGACGCAATAGTTATCCCAGGAGGATGGGCTCCAGGTCGGATGCGGATGCGTCACGCAATGGTCGATCTCATCAAAGAAGCCGCGGCACAAGCAAAAGTTGTTGCAGCAATCTGCCATGGCCCACAAATGCTCATCTCTGCCAAAGTGATAAAGGACAGGATAGTCACTTGCTGGCCATCAATTGCGATCGACATCAAGAATGCGGGTGGCCTGTACGTTGACAAACCGGTCGCGGTCGACGGGAACGTAATAACGTCTCGTAAGTTAACCGACGTGGACCACTTCAGCAAAGCGATCATCCAAGCTCTATCTGACATCGGAGTAGATTCACACTAGCCGCTTGTAGTGCGCCACCATGAACTCCGTTAGTCCAAGGACTCGCGCTCTTTCCACGCCGGGTATGACCCAAGAGTCCGTACCGAAGGCGCGAATTCTGCCAAGTGCGCTAGTGCGCGGACACAGAGCACATCCTCTCGATTAGTCGCAAGATCGGCATAGAAGAGATACTCGAACGGCCGATCAGGTATTGGCCGAGACTCGAGCTTCGTCAGATCAATCTCCCGCAAAGCAAAGACACTCAACGCCTTGACAAGCGCACCTGCTTCATTGGCCACCGTGAACACAATCGTCGTCTTGTTAGGAGAACCCAAAGGAGTGGCCTCCGGACCCACCAGAAGGAACCGAGTGAAATTATTGGGATAGTCCTGGATTCCAGACTGCAGCACCTGAAGACCGAAAATCTCGGCCGCACGTTCAGAGGCAATCGCGGCACTATCACGTAACTGTTCTTCATTGATCATCTTTGCACTGCCGGCTGTATCGTAGGTGGCTACAATTTCAACGTTGGCTAAAGTCCGAAGAAACCGTTCACACTGAGCTAGACCTTGGGGATGCGAATAGACTCGCCGCACCTGTTCAATCGGCGTTCCCTCAAGCACGATTAAATTGTGAACGATCGGAAGCTTCACCTCTCCCACTATCAGGAGTTCATTTTCCAACAACAGGTCATAGTTACGATGTATCGTGCCTCCTATCGTGTTTTCAATTGGCAGGATCCCATGAGTCGCGCGGCGTTCAGCCACCGCGGCAAATACATCCTCAAACTGCGGCTGCGGTAATACGTCAGCTGAGGAGTCAAAGCGCAGTGCAGCCGCTTCACTATATGCGCCCGTTACACCTTGATAGGCGATACGCATTCTTTAAGAATATCCTCTCTCTCAGGCAGAACCTCACCTGAGAGCACTACACCATTCGGTTCCACCTCTGATGTTCTCCTCGAAGACACCAGATTACGATGATGCTCGGTGGACATCGCGCGACTCCCATGACAAATCTGACGAAGTAGCATGAAGGACCTCGTCTACCACTCTGTGTCCTTCCGCTGCTGCCGAGCGTGCCTTGTCCAGAGTCCGTCCGAACTGTTGAAGTTCTTCGATGACAGTATCCACCATTGGCTCAATCTGTCCTTTGACATGCCGGCCTCGGTCAGTCAGATACAGAAAGCCGACCAAGCCCCCAGCCACCGCCCCAATAACCGTCGCTAACGCTACTTGTGATTGCTCATCCACACGATACTCCCCGGGACCTCAAACCCCCATCTTGGCCCCTATTCTTTAATTAGCATGATACACATCTCATGCCATACTGCCGTCAAAACCTCCACGGCGCGGCTTACAGATCTGCGACTCACCCACACAGTGTCTCTCTTCTCGTCACACCAGAAATTAGAAACCTGCGTAACCCTCATGCCTACTCCGATACGATGATAGAAACGCACCACACTCAGGTCAACGAGCACGGTCTATAATCGCGCCATGCCGGAATCAACGAAATCCCCCGCGACGCCTCCCCGCTCTGTACGGACCGCATCAGATGCGCCTGTTGTTTGTGAACGATGCGGTGCCGAGATGTTTCGAATGCATGCCGTATGGCGCTGCCCGACATGCGGCTACAAGACCGACTGCTGCGGTTGGTAATGGATCTCATTCAATCGAAGATTCGTACGGATACACCCAATTTTCGGTCCAATGACAACGCGATGCGACAACTGGTCGCTGAACTCGACCGTCACCTGACTAAGACGCGTCAGGGTGGAACCAAGCAAGCTCACTCTAGACATCGCGAACTGGGGAAACTCCCTGTCCGCGAGCGAATCGATCGATTGCTCGATCCCGACTCATCATTTCTCGAACTCTCCGCTCTTGCCGGCGGTGGCATGTATGACGACATGGCACCAGCAGCTGGGCTTGTCACAGGCATCGGTAGAGTGTCAGGGCGGGAAGCGATGATCCTTGCGAACGATGCAACCGTCAAAGGGGGAACTTATTTCCCTATCACCGTCAAAAAACACCTTCGTAGCCAACAGATTGCACTTGAGAACCGGTTGCCCTGCATCTATCTCGTAGATTCGGGGGGGGCATTTCTTCCACTGCAAGCCGAAGTCTTTCCGGACCACGACCACTTCGGGCGGATCTTTTTCAACCAAGCCCAAATGTCGGCGAAAGGTATTACACAAATTTCTGTTGTCATGGGCTCCTGTACCGCAGGCGGAGCATACGTACCCGCCATGTCGGACCAAACAATTATCGTCAAGCAAACGGGAACAATCTTTTTGGGTGGCCCCCCATTGGTTAAAGCGGCCACTGGCGAAGAGGTCAGAGCCGAAGACCTCGGCGGAGCAGACATCCACACACGACTTTCAGGTGTGGCCGACTATCTAGCTGAAAATGACGACCACGCGATTCAATTAACGCGATCCCTCCTGACGACGGTGCCGGCAAACCCACAACCCATTCCCGATCTCACATCACCAGAAGATCCACTCTATGACCCAGAAGAACTCTTTGGCATCATTCCGAATGACCTGAGAAAACAATACGACGTCCGAGAAGTAATCGCGAGACTTGTTGACGGCTCAAGGTTCGACGAATTCAAGGCTCGGTACGGCCCGACCCTGATTACCGGCTTTGCCCATATCCACGGCATGCTGGTTGGCCTCATCGCTAACAACGGAGTGCTATTCTCAGAATCAGCACTTAAAGCAACCCATTTCATTCAACTGTGCAGTCTTCGAAAGGTGCCATTAGTTTTTCTACAAAATATTCCTGGCTTTATCATTGGTCGCGAATATGAACAGAAGGGCATCGCAAAAGACGGGGCCAAGATGGTTCATGCCGTTGCGAATAGCGCGGTGCCAAAATTTACTGTCATCATCGGAGGATCATTTGGAGCCGGAAACTATGGTATGTGTGGGAGAGCTTACGAACCTCGCCTGTTGTGGACATGGCCAAATGCCCGGATCTCGGTCATGGGCGGCGAGCAAGCTGCTCAGGTCCTAGCCACGGTCAAACAGGAACAGGCTCTCCGTGAAGGATCGGAGTTATCTGACGCCGAGATCGACGCCATCCAGAGTCCGATTCTGAAACAGTACGAAACGGAGGGATCGCCGTACTATTCAACAGCCAGACTGTGGGACGATGGCATTCTAAATCCCATTCATACCCGTTCCGCACTCTCTCTTGCGTTAGGTATTGCCTATAGAGTGCCGATTCCTGATTCCTCATTTGGTGTTTTTAGGATGTGAATTTTTCTCTACGTTTATCTTCCAATCCAGATCACATGAGCCGTCACGACAGGGGCGACTAGTGGCCTCCAATCTTTGAACGGTCCATCTAATACCAAGCACCTACACGTTACTCCGTAGACTCAGGTATCCAAGATTTAAAGCGCGTTAGTTTCCCCAGACAGCTCACCTATCTCAAGTTATGGGTGAGCATCGGGTATAATGCACCTAGTATGTGGACGAAGTTGATGAATAGGCCCCGTAAGCGGGCCCCCAAGAATGTCGCGGTCATTGATCCAGACCGATGTTTCGGCGCATTTGCTTGTTCAATCTGTCAGGCCGCTTGTCCCGTCGAAGACTGTATCGTAGAAGAACAGGATGCTAACGGTCGCTGGGTCTGCGCCGTTCTGGTCGACAAATGCATCGGTTGTGGTCTCTGCGTAACATTAGGCAATCCCACAGCTCCCCAACCCCGCGACTTTGGATGTCCACCAGACTACGACGCCATCAACATGATGACGTTTGATGACGTGGTGGATGCCCTCGAAGGCGACGGGCCGGCTACTAAAACTACTGAAGTCACAGACGAAGTCTCGCCGTAAGTCTCGAAGCTCTTTCTTCCTCAACGCAATACCTCGCTCATCGGCGCACCCGCATAACCAGTCATCTCAAGATACCCGCGACCTTGGAGCCGGCGCCCGTTCCTTGTCCCCGTAGCGACAACTGCCCCCTCCCAATAGGTCACACCGGTCGACTCGTCAGTGTGGAGCTCCTGATCATCTAAAACGGCCCGCACATTCAAAAACATTGCTTGTGATGGAATGTCAATCACCCATTCGACCGGGTACTCAGCATGACTTGTCGCAGACTTCCACGTACGACCCGACTGGAGCCCGTAATCGCCAAACTGGAGGACCGTAGCCTTACCTGCCGCATCGATTAGAGTCCCCCCTGAGTGTTGGTCAATACTTCCATCTCGCCGTCTAAGGACATACACCATCAACTCTGTTTGATCATCAAGCTGCAACGAAAACCAGTCCCAACCTTGCTGGCCAGCTTCTAGAAAGCTTGTACCGAACTCGTGATCCATCCAGCTCACGCCCTCCACATCAATCGACCGTCCGTCGACTACTATTCGGCCGGTTGTTCGAAGACCCGTCAACGAGTAGTACTGCGATGCATTACCTACTTGTGATCCCTTCTGACTAAATCCATCAACACCGTGCAAGACGGGTGGCGTCGTTGGCTCAAGCCGCAAATCGACACCAAATTGATCGTCTCTGTCATAGGCTGAAGCAACGTGAGTCGTCCCGTCTAAACGCACACTCCATTCTTCATTCCATACGTTAAGAGTCTCAACTGAGGCACCAGCCCATCCGACACCTGTACGATTCAATCGTTCCGCTACCAGGTGCCGTTCATCACGAACGTCTGTCACAGCCAGATGTGCCATGTGTAGATCGCGAATGGCCCACGGAGAGGGATTCAAAGGCTCTCGATCGATCCCTACGCGAAAAAATGTCAATTGATAGCCGAAAGGACGACCATCCGAACTATTCAGGTTGCCGGTGTAGTACCACCACTCAACGCGATAGTCTGGATGACTGCCATGGTCGTCAGGAAAGGTAAAGGAATACCCCGGTTCGGCTTGTTGCCACGCTGGTACAGAAACTCTCTGCGTCGCCGCCCACCCGGTAAGACAGACCGAAGCCCCGAGAGTGATAGTCACGATAATCCTAGACAGCTTAAATACCATCAAGTCACTCTCACCCAGCTCAGCTCTCGGCTGAAAGATTTGCCATCTGAAATCGTGCAGCGAGTTTTGCCGGATACAACCCTGCTAGTATTGCACCTGCGACGATCAGGATTGACGCTCGGAACAAAAACGCGCTCGGCACATAAAATTGAATACTCCACCCAAAACTCTGCACGTTAATGACATAAATCAGAACAAGAGACAACAGTACGCCAACTACTAATCCGATAACGAGGCTAACCACCCCCAACAGCACAGCTTCGATCACAATCATTCGACGCAGATGCTTTCGTTCAGCTCCAATCAGACGAAGAACAGCAATCTGCTGTCGTCGTTCAACTGCGAGGGTCAGCAGAGTCGCCGCGACGCCAAACAAAGAAACAAAAATCGCTATGGCCTCAAGCGCATATGTGATGGCAAATGTATTGTCGAAGACCTGCATTACTTGTTCCCGCAACGAGGCGTTCGTGTTGATGTAAAGAGCCCGCTCTGCCCCCACCCCCTCCAGCACATCGGCACGCACCTGATTTGGATCGGCGCCCACCTCAAGATAGGCACTTAGACCAGAAGGACGCCGATCGTCGTAGTGTTCGGCGAACGTGTGCCGATCCATAACGACCAGGCCTCGATCGGTCGAATAGTCGTAGAAAACGCCTGTTACGAGGAACGGGACGTTCCCCCAAGCTGTCGGTAAGGTAACAACATCGCCTGTAGTTCTATTAAATTTAAGTGAAAAACTTTCAGAGACAACTACGCTTTGCTGACCGATTGCCGCAGACAAAGCACGCTGACCATCCGCTGGGGTCTTGAACAATAGCCGGCCGTGATCTCTCATGACATCGAACCGTCCCGACCCCACGATAATCAACGACTCACCATACAAAATATCAACACTACGGAACCCATCAACTGCTAACACATCTGGATGCGCAGTAATCTCATCCTCGACATCCACAGCGATCACAGCTCGCTCTCCAACGGGCGACTGACGCGCAGACGAGATAAACAGGTCCGCCTGCAGCGTCTGCTCGACCCAATACTTCACCGTTTCGCGAAAACTTCCTATCATGATGGCGATCGCAACCATCATCGCGAAACTAACGACCAACGCTGCTACCGAGATCGACACCCGCCGGATCGAAGATCCAAGATTTGCCTGAGCGAGGCCGATCTCGATCCAACCCGATCCGCGCCACGGTACTCGGATTCGTTGGCAGAGATACAAGAGAGGCGGCACCAGCAATGCGGCACCAAACACAAAAGCAAGAACCGCGAGCAGCCCGAATACCGGAAGGTCAAATACAGGCGGAAGCATCGCGAGTGATGCTCCGCTGACCAGCAGGGCCATTGCCCCTCCCAGAGAACTCCAAGGTGCTCGCTTCCGTAGCGCTACGTCCGGTTCATTTCGAAAAGCCGCAACCGGCGTCAACCCAGCTGCCTCCCGAGCAGGCACGATCGCGGCGAGAAGAGCAAGCGGCAGACCAATAGCAAATGCCAACGCCACGTAACCGGCGTCCGGAAATGGTACCGCTGCCGCCGTTGCAATCCAAAAAGTACTGACTGTTGAAGACGTCAGCCCGACCGTTGTTTGGGCCAGGGCCCAGCCAAGCGGAACCCCCACACCGCAACCTAAAATTGCCAACCCAACTGCCTCTCCAAGAAAAAGCAACAACACGGTCCGACGAGACGTTCCCATCGTTCGAAGCATTCCGATTTCTTCGCGCCGGGTCAGCACCGAGACCGAGACGGTGTTGTACACGAGAAACAAACCGACCAGCAGTGCGATATACGACAACGCGGTGAGGTTGAAATGAAAGGCGGCCAACATCTTCTCAACCTGCGCGCCACGACGTTCTGGCCGCTGAACAATTAAGCCGGGTTGTAAACGGTCGGCGATGACTTGTTCGGTCTCGCTAATCGACATATCACGTGCCAGTTGGATATCAACCCGATCAACTACCCCCAAGCTCCCCAGTGCTAACTGCGCTGCGGCAATATCCATGAGTGCAAAATTCCCACTGAGTACCTGTGCCGGTCCATCGGCGGCCAACAGCCCCTTAACCACCATTTCAACACTGCGATCGCCGACTAGCATCTCGATAACACTGTCCACCCTTAACTGATTCCGACGAGCGAAAGCCTCCGTCAGCACAACAGCCTTCGAATCTGTTAAAAGAGAAAGAAACTGCTGGGTTGTGATCGTGTGACGTTCAGTGCCCTTGAGGAGCGAATACTCACGAAAGGGCCGATCTCTCAGGATGTCAATGCCCAACACTCGAACAAGTTCCGGTCTGGCTCCGGGCCTAGGTTTGATTCGCACATCCCTATCGATGACGGGACTTACGAGACCGTATTCTCGGAGCCATCCCAAGGCTCGCAGGCGCTCATCCTCAATCCCTATTCCATTGGCCAGTACCTCCAACGAAATTTGACCCGACATTGCGTTGAGTGCCGTCTCAAAACCTCGAACCGACGATTCGTTCGCAAGTCGAATGCCAACCACAACGGCAATCCCTACCGCAACGCCGGCGACCGTTAAGAGGCTACGGAGACGTTCCCGACGTAAATGTCGAAGAATGAACCACAGGAATAGCTTCACCCGACACATACTCGCGTCATCCTCTCGGCCCGAGTTCCATGAACCCGTCGCTAACAACAGCACCATCTCTCATCTGAATCACACGATCTGCATCAGCAGCTACTCGCTCATCATGCGTGGCCATCAACACCGCCGTACCAACCTGATCATTTAACTCACTCAATAATTTCAGAACATGCGCACCGTTCTCGGAATCAAGATTTCCAGTGGGTTCATCAGCAATCAAGAGTGCGGGCTGATGGATAATTGCTCGAGCTATCGCAGCACGTTGAGCTTCGCCTCCAGACAACTGCTGCGGGAAGTGGCCAAGCCGCGCTAAGAGACCGACGCGGTCGGCTAGCACCCGCACTTCGCGGAAGACCGCCGCCTCTGATCGACCTGCTAATAAAAGTGGCAACGCGATGTTTTGCTCAACCGTAAGCGTCGGTAGTAGATTAAAAAACTGAAAGACGAATCCAATACGCTCACGCCGGAGTCGGGTAAGTCGATCATCATCGAGAGCTCCTATTGATTCACTATCGATATTGATTGTGCCTCGCGTTGGTCTGTCCATAGCCCCGCACAGATGCAGCAAGGTCGACTTTCCACAACCTGAGGGACCGACCAAGGCCACAAACTCTCCTGTGTCGAGCACGACGTTCGCTTGGCGTACAGCCGATATCAGATTTTCACCATCGCCGTAGCTCTTCCACACATCGACTACATCAAGAACCGGCATTTAAAAAACTCCAAGGATCAATCTCTGCCGCTAGTCAGACTGACGGTTTCGTACGTGATTGCAACGGTGCTTCACTTGTATGTTTTTGTGGAAAGTGGCGGCAACCGGCACGCGCTTAATACGGCAACAAAAATCTAGCGACCAGAATCGAAGACCCGAGAGCCAAGCCACCAAAAGTCACCGAACACACAATCGGCAAGACGGAATTGTGTAGGTCCGCATCCCGAGCACACACGATCAAACTTCCATTATAGTGTCCCAATTCCCCTAGCACGTTATGCAGACTGAGCCATCCTACGTACAGGGTCCCACCGATCTTTCGCTGTCAACCGAAACTATCGGAAGAACACTGCGCCGTACAGTTGAGCTATTCGGCGACCGCGAAGCCCTTGTTGTCTGCTCACAGCAGTACCGCGCGACCTATCAAGAACTTTGGGTGGCCACGACTGCACTTGCAAAAGCGCTGATTGCCAGAGGAATCAAAAAGGGAGATCGAGTTGGAATCTGGGCACCAAATCGCTACGAATGGGTAATCGTGCAACATGCGACGGCTCGAATCGGTGCGATCTTAGTAAACGTTAATCCAGCGTACAAAGCACGTGAACTTGAGCACGCTCTGAATCAATCTGGACTACGCCTCCTCCTCCTCGCCCGACAATTCCGCAAGACTGACTACCGAACAATCCTGCAAGAGGTTCGTGGACACTGCGTATGCCTCGAACAAACAGTCGTCATCGACGATGAATGGAACTCTCTTCTTAGCGAGGCGGCTGCAATTGATGATGCGACATTGGCACATCGTGAGGATAGCCTCGAATGCCACGACCCTATCAATATCCAGTACACCTCCGGCACGACGGGCTCGCCGAAGGGTGCGACCTTGTCTCATCACAATATTCTTAACAACGGTCATATCTGTGGAAACATCCTGAGCTACACTGAAAACGACCGCGTCTGCATTCCTTTACCGTTTTATCACTGCTTCGGAATGGTCATGGGAAACCTCGCATGTGCCAGTCACGGTGCTTGTGTCGTCGTGCCCGGCGAAGCTTTCGACGCCGGTGACACACTGGCGGCTATCGATACCGAACGGTGTACATCCGTCTACGGAGTCCCAACAATGTTTATCGCACAGCTTAATCATCCGGACTTCAACCAGACAGACGTGTCAAGTCTACGGACTGGAATCATGGGTGGGTCCCCCTGTCCCGTAGAGGTTATGAAGCAGGTTCGAGATCGTATGAACATCCGCGAAATGACCATTTGCTACGGAATGACTGAGACATCCCCTGTGTCCACGCAGACTCGGCGGGATGACTCTTTACAGAAGAGAGTATCAACCGTTGGGCGCGTACATCCCCACGTTGAAATTCAAATCGTCAATCCTGAAACGAACCAAATCGTCCCACGCGGAAAGCCCGGTGAACTCTGCACCCGTGGGTATAGCGTTATGTTGGGCTACTGGAATGACGTCAACGCTACGACAGAGGCGATAGATTCCAATGGCTGGATGCACACCCGCGACTTGGCTTCGATGGACGATGATGACTATGTGCGAATCGTCGGTCGACTCACAGACATGATTATTCGAGGTGGGGAAAATATTTACCCACGTGAGGTCGAAGAGTTCTTGTACACGCACCCCAACATTGAGGATGCTCAGGTCATCGGCGTGCCTTCAAAGATGTACGGTGAAGAAGTAATGGCGTGGCTCAAGCTCAAGACTGGAACGGACGCAACGGATGAGGAATTAAGCCAGTACTGTCGAGGCCAAATTGCCACGACAAAGATTCCTCGCTACTGGAAGCGAGTCGAGACCTTCCCAATGACAGTAACGGGAAAGATCCAAAAGTTCCGTATGCGAGAGTTAGCGATATCAGAACTGGACCTAGTTGACCCTGCCGACAAGGATCACGCCTAGCCTAATCTCATCTTCATCCTCTCGAGACACTTACACTTCACGTCACACACACACCCGTCTGTTGCGGCTGAACACAATACCATCAAGTCCGACCCTTGGAGTCGCCGTTGACCCTCCTGAGGCCCTAGTGTACCCTTGCGCCGCAGGCCGATGGGAGTGTTCGATCCTGTCTGGACTAGCAATTCAGAATTTCTTCAGGCCGCCACTGCTCACAACCGCGTACAAGTCGCGCGTGTGCACGTGGAGGGAGGTACAGTGATGCGACTGGTAAGTGTGTTTCTACTAACGATCTTTCTCACCCCGGGTGTGGCCCATGCGCAAGGTCTTTCCGACGAACCGATCGGGACCCTCGCCCAGCTTATGCGCGGCATCATGTTTCCAAACGCCAACAAGCTGTTCGACCTCCAGTCGCAAGACCCAGCCACCGAGGTGCCGCCCTTGAGCACCACTACCGAGGAGACTCGCGACACCGTGTCCGCTTACATGGGAGTAGCGTCCGCTCGCTTTTCTGGAGTCTACCGCGGCTGGCAGGACGTCGAGGGCGCTGCGGTAGCCCTCGCGGACGGCGCCAAGCTCGCAATGCTAGAAGGCCGCCTGTGCGAAAATGGCGTGGCGGCGCCGATCGACCAAGCGGACTACATTGAAGGTGCCCGGCTCCTCGAGGAATCAGCCCTCTCGGTGCTTGAGCATGCGCAAAACAAAGATTACGAGGAAGCCTCTTTCGCGGTCAATTTCATCGTCGAATCGTGTTCGCATTGCCACAGTCCATACCGCGACGGTCCCGACAGCAGACAAGAACCGCGCTGCCAATAAACCCGGCGCGCCGAATATCAACGGTTTTCTGGAGATAGCAAGGAATGTCCTTACGGGTTGTATTTGAGTGGCTTGAAGCGATGCCGACGAGCTTGATGTTACGCGAGTCGATTTATGGCTACCCGATCATGCTGACCTCACATGTGGTCAGCATGACGCTGATTGCAGGGTTGCTGGTGATGATGG